>Ga0116218_1000186_pt1 | contig 45176 bp, 39 predicted proteins | sample Sb_taG_2_FD_88966 | JGI IMG/M metagenome (GOLD analysis project Ga0116218, IMG submission 88966) | Peat soil microbial communities from Weissenstadt, Germany - Sb_50d_5_LS metaG | ecosystem: Environmental > Terrestrial > Soil > Wetlands > Peat | place: Germany: Weissenstadt | collected 2010-09-21 | reverse complement strand
TGCAACTGTAAAAAAATACTTCCTGGATGATCCCCCTATGATCGAAATGGATGTGACTCTGCTTCAGTTGGCAAGATATACACGGGAGGGATCAGAACAAAAAGGCACTGCCAGGCTTTTGACCTGGCAGTGTTTGCAGATCACTGATCATCCGCATATGACGAGATTCAGTTGACCTGAGAGTGGAGTAGATTACCTTTCTGCAAGGTGTGGCGCGGCTCAACCAGAACGAACTGGAACTGGTAATATCCGATCCACAGATGCTGTGTAGTAATAACGCCACCGCCCGACAAACTGTCTGACATATAGATAATACGTTCTAAGTCGCTAATTTGTTTCAGTATATACGTTCAAATTTGCACACTTGAAGCCTGGAATGTGACGCTCCTGTGACAGCATTTTGCCTCATAATAATGTATACTGATGGTGTGAGGAGGAAGAAAGTTGATGGGAACGGAAAGGAGCTTACCATAAGCGAATTGGTACACCATTTGAGCTGTGGCAGAGAAACGAGGACAGAAAACTCAAAGTAATGAGTTACGTAAGATCAGCGCAATGATCATCCTCAAGTGAATGCCACAGCTCAATCCTTTTTGGTTTTTGGTAGGCCATATATTGACGCTACTGAGCGACTCTTGAAACGGATAATTCCCTTATGCGCTCAGTTATCCAGGTTACTACTTCGCTATCTAAGAGTGTGCGATCTGCTTCAAATTCACTATCGTGCGCATAACCAGGAAAAGTCTTCCACGTTTTATCGTTGTTCGCCAGCGTATTATACAGGTTGTGCGATGCTTCAGACACAACAACTTTATCTGCCTCAGCCTGCATAACCAGCCCAGGTTTGTTGATCAGCTTTGCTTTTTTGAGAGTTGCTGAACGCATCAGGAATATTTGAAACAAAAATGAGGCTGTTTGTTTCCGACACCAGTAGATATCTGTATCAAGTAACTGAATCGCCTCCGGATTTGTGGTCATGACTTCGCTTCCGCCAGCGACTTGCCAGTAGCGATGGGATTTAAATAGGCCTCCTATCAATATTCTTAAGGTGGTTAGTAAAGGTGTCTGCGAGGAATCTTGAATCCATGGGTTAAGAAAAAGGACACTTGTGAGCATGTCTTGATATTTTGCTGCAAAATGTGATGCATAAATAGCTCCCATACTATGCCCTAGGATGTGAATTGCGGCTTCAGGATGCCGTTTGTGGATTGTAGTAACGATTAAATTGATATCATCTACGCAGGTATTATAGTTGTCGATATGGCCTGGCAACCCTCCCGATCGTCCAAATCCTCGATGATCCATAGCATACACGGTCATACCGCGAGCTGCCAATTTGTTGCCCATATCGATGAACCAGCCGCTATGCGCACCTAGGCCATGCAGTATGAGGAGAATATCAGGGCCATCCGTTACCCAACTTCGTAAGAAAATAGTGCATCCATCTTGTGTTTTGAGTATATCGGTAGCAGTTTTGATGGTGTCTGACTCGAACATTTGGCCCCAATCACCTGGCGCGTCTGGCTGGTAGAGCATGTGCCTCTCCTTTTCGATTACTTTGAGTGGGTTTCCCTGAGTGAGTATATCATATATTGGTATGCGGATTGTGAGATCTAATTGGAATTAGAGACTTACTACCTCTGACTAACATGTGCAATATAGCGATAAGTTTCATTTGGAGGGACACTTTGGCCAGGGCATTTCATGTGAAGATGTGATATAGTGTGTATCGAAGGCTTTCTTTTGGAGATTGGCGTGGAGAGATGATGCGAAGGTCGCACAGGGGTTGTATGCAGGAGAAGCCATTGAGGAGATGCATGAGTTGAGCGATGCAGGGTTGTTGGATGAGTTTTTTGTATTTTTGGAGGAAGTGGGCCTGCTGCGGGCCTTTGAGCAGGTGAGTTTGCCGGGAGTGAAGCGGGTGCTGGTCCCGACGGTGCAGTTTGTCCTGCTGTATTTGCTCAAGGTGCTCGTTGGCAGTGAGTCGATGAATGAGCTTCCGCATGTGCTCTTTAGCGACCTGGCGCTGATGGAGTTGGTGGGTTTTAATGCCCAGCAATGCGAAAACGGGCTGACCAAACGAGGAGATGCGCAGCGCAAGACCAAAAAGAAACAGGGGCCGATCACGCCCCAATGCCTGGCAGAGAACATCAGCAAATTGAAACAGGAAGAGATGGAAGATCTCTTCAATCAGATGGTGCAACTGCTGGTCAGGTGGGGACTGCTCTCAGGCGAGCGCCTGGTTGCCCTGGATGGCAGCAAACTGCCAACCCCACAGAGCTATGAGGGGTGCGGAAAGATCAAACAAACCCGGAAGGTGAAAGTCAAAGGGCAGAAAGAGCCAGTCACAGAAGAGTATTACGTGTATGGGTGGAAAGTGCTCGTGCTCATGGACGTCGAAACCCGTTTGCCTCTGGCCATGAAACTCGTGCCGATTCAGGAGTATGAAGGAAGGTGGCTCGTGCCTTTACTCGAACAAGCGCAACGCAATCTGGGAACCCATGCTCACATTGGCACCATCGTGATCGATCGAGGGTATTTGGATGGGGAGGATTTGTGGCAAGTGCATCAGATGGGCGTCCTCTTTGTGATCGTGGGCAAAGCGAATATGGCGGTGGTTGCCGATGCCCACGGGTTAGCCAAAGGCGAGCGCGCAAAGGTTCGTGAGCGGGTGGTGCGTCAGGGGCATGGGAAAACAGCCAGTGAGGAGCGTTTGCGCACCGAATTGGTGGGCTTGGAGGCTTTAACCAGCTATGATAGCTATGGAGAAGCCTCCCAGACCCAGCACGCTCAGCGACGCGACTATGAGGGCCAGCCGATCAATGCGGTGGTCGTGCGTCGATGGGACAATCGCGTGCCGAAAACGGGAGGCACGGTCTACTTGACCAATGCTCCTGTCAGCGATCCTTTTAGGATCTTTGACACCTATGACTGGCGCAGCGTGATTGAGAATGGCCTCTTCAAAGAGAGCAAGCATCCCTGGCATCTGTTGCATTTTCCCAAACGCACGGAGGCTGCGGTCGTGGTGCATTGCCATTTTACCTTGTTGGTGATGGGGCTGTGTACGGCCTTTCGCTTGTGGCAAGTCAAGCAAGCTTCGGTTCCCACCTCGCACACATCCGTCCAGCCGAACCTGAGCACGGCCTTGCTTGGTGGGGAGGGCACAGCGCGCTGGCGACAGCGATTACAAGCAGAAAACCGCGACAAAATCATTGTCTTCATCGGGCAAGCCTATGGGATTTTCCATCTCGCCGAATTTGCCATCTTGACTCATCTGCCACTGCGCCGGCTCCCCGCTGCTCTCGACTCTCCACACGCCGTTCTTCAACGCTTTGGGCTTAGCCCCTAATCCTTATATCAAAACGTCAGAACAATTGTATCGTTGATAGTGATTCTTGCAAAGAAACAGCAGAGATTATGACCGTATCAATAGACAAATCTGTAATCTGTCCCATTCTCATTGGCCGCACACGCGAACTTGCGACCTTATATTCGCTTATTGATGTTGACAGGATCGAACAGGTTCAGGCTGCCCTCATTAGCGGTGAAGCTGGGATCGGGAAATCACGACTGGTAGCAGGGGCTAGAAGTTATGCCGTAGCTCAAGGCTTCCTGCCTCTCCAGGGATCTTGTTTCCAAGCAGATACCTCCTACCCATATGCTCCACTGCTCGACCTCTTGCGGGCTTTCTTTGCAAATCAAATTTCGGTCTCCCTTACAGCTAGCCAGGAACAAATTGTGAATGAGCTTGTTCGGCTTCTGCCCGATCTAGCACTCCTTTTCCCCCATCTAGCTCCTTTACCCCAACCACAAACACTTGACCCTGAACAGCAAAAACGTCGCCTCTTTCTAGTTCTTACACACCTCTTTACCACTCTAGCAGCACAACAATCTGCCATACTTATTGTTGAGGACATACAGTGGTGCGACGAGAACAGTCTTGATTTTCTGCTGCACCTGGCTCGACATTGTTCGAGTCAGCCGCTATTCTTCCTTTTCACATATCGAAGTGAGGAAATCTCGCCAGCTTTAATCCATTGGCTGGCTCAGCTAGATCGCGAACGCCTGGCACTGGAACTAGTGCTGAATCGTCTCTCTCGCATAGAAGTTGATGCTATGCTGCAGGCTATATTTGCAGTGCCTCATTCTATATCTACTGAGCTATTAGAATCCATCTACACCTTGACTGAGGGAAATCCCTTTTTTGTGGAAGAGATGCTCAAATCGCTGATCACAACGGGAGAACTTCAATATGCTGACGGAAAATGGGAGTTCAGATCTGAGAACAGAGAATCTGACACTTTCTCTTTCATCCCGCGAAGTGTGCATGATGTTGTCAAACTACGGGCAGATCAATTGAGTGCAGAAGCAAAGCAGGTTTTGACGCTAGCATCAGTAGTAGGACGACGCTTCGACTTTACCTTGTTGCAATTGACACTGCACTACAATGAGGACCAATTAATTCCGCTCATGAAAGAGTTGATTTCTGCCCAGCTTGTTGTCGAAGAGTCGCCAGATATTTTCTCCTTTCGGCATACATTGATACGACAAGCAATCTACAGCGAACTACTAGCTCGTGAGCGTATGTCATTGCATCGTACTATTGCCGTTACCCTCGAAAAACTCTATACTTCTCCATCTCTGCGTGAGGCATATTTGGCAGACCTTACTTATCATTTCTATGAAGCCGGTAGTTGGACAAAAGCGTTGGAATATGAGCAGCGCATTGGGGAGAAGGCTCTGGCGCTCTATGCACCGCGTGCTGCCATTGAGCACCTGACACATGCGTTGAACGCTGCCAATCACTTGCATGTCACACCACAAAGTAAAGTGTATTATACACGAGGACAAGCCTATGAAACGCTCGGTGAATTCGACCGAGCGCATAACGACTTTGAACATGCATTAGACACAGCCCACATGACTTTCGATAGCACTATGGAGTGGCAGAGTACGATGGCACTTGGCTTTCTGTGGGCTGAGCGAGACTATGCTCAGGCAGGTGTGTGGTTTCGTCAAGCGCTCGACCAGGCTTCGCGTCAGGCTTCTCCAATCCTGCGTGCTCACAGCCTTAATCGCATAGGGAATTGGCTCGTGAACACAGGACGTATTGAGGAAGGGCTGCAAGCACATCAAGAAGCGCTCAGAATATTTGAGGAACAGCACAACATCCAGGGTATGGCTGAAACGCTTGATCTGCTTGGGATAACATATGGAATGTGCGGAGACAGGTTCAAAGCGGTAGAACAGCTCAGACAGGCAATTGACCTATTCCGTACTCTTGGTGACAATCAAAGCCTGGTCTCAAGCCTGGCGATGTGTGCCATCCAGTCCATGCCTGGGTCAAGTGAAACCACCTTTTGTCCGCTGAGAACACGCGATGAGTGTGTACAAGATGCATCAGAGTCTTTACTCCTGGCTCGCCAGATCGATTCGCTGGCAGGGCAATCCTTCGCTGAGAATACTCTCGCTCATACCCTGCTCTCCTTTGGGGAATTCGGTCAGGCGCTTTCCCATGCACAAGAAGCAAGAAGAATCGCCTGTGAGATTGAGCACCAGCAGTGGATGGTCGCCGCATTCTATGCTTTAGGGCAAGTCTACATGCTGCTACTTGCGCCTGCTCTAGCTATTAGTTCATTGGAGGGTGGGCTATCACTTGCCCATGAACTCGGCTCAACGTTCTGGATTGCCACCCTTACTGCTCATCTTGGACGGGCATATGTCTTGAATCAAGATCTGTCTGCGGCCAAGGCTATTTTGCAAACGGTTAATCCAGGCGAACAGAGTCCACGGACTATGGCAGAGCGAGATATCGCCCTGGCGTGGGGGGAACTCCTACTGGCACAGAGAGAACCCGACAAGTCGTTACAGATAGCAGAGCAATTATTAGCATCGGCGCCTGGTCTGGTGCTGAATCAGTCTATACAGCCCATTCCTCATCTTCTGAAATTGAAAGGGGAGGCACTGATGGCCCTCTCGCACCTGGATGAAGCAGTAGAAGCGTTGGACAATGCGAGACAGGGTGCAGTGGCGCGCTACGCTCGACCTGTCCTGTGGACCATCCATCGTTCGTTGGGGCAAGCATACCAGTTGCTCCAACGCAAAGATCAAGCACGTCAGGAACGTGCTGCGGGGCGGCAACTTATCGAGGAACTTGCAATGACCATCGTCGATACGTCTTTGCGTGATGAATTCAAACTGGCGGCACTCAACTCATTTCCACAGCAGAAACCATTGCTCCCACGCGAGATTGACAAGCATGCATTTGGGGACTTAACGGCTCGTGAACGCCAAGTTGCAACACTTATTGCAAAAGGTAAAACGAGCAAAGAGATTGCCAATCTCCTGGTAGTTAGTGAAAGAACTGCCGAAGGGCATGTAAGCAATATTCTGGGGAAGTTTGGCTTTTCTTCGCGAACACAAATTGCAGCGTGGGTTGTGGAAAAAGGGTTGGCGAAACATTAAATCTCTAGGTACCTTCTCAAAATAAGTCCTCTAGAAATTCACGTACCTTCTCTCTCTTGATCCAGGTACTTTCCACGGTGTCACGGGCTTACATTGCGAGTATACTCTTTCTCAGAAGAAGTAATCAAAAGCGATTGCATCCAATTCAAACAACACTAGTGTCATGTTTGGCGTAACCTCAAGCTATGAGACATCTACACATTTTCAAAAAAGAGAGGAATTGAAATGACCATCCTGCACATTGAACACCCAATCCACGACTTTGATACCTGGAAGAAAGCATTCGAGAGCGACCCTGCCGGACGGGAGAAAGGGGGAGTGCGCCGTTACCAGGTTTTCCAGCCCATCGACGATCCTAACTACGTCATGATCGACCTTAACTTCGATAGCTCAAGGGCAGCGAAGGATTTTCTTGCCGCAATGCGCGAGGTATGGCAATCGCCTTCAGCAGGACCTGCGCTGGCTGGCATCCCGCAAACACGGATCATCGAGGTTGTGGAGAGCAAAGAATACTAACCCCATGGATCCTTTATACCATTCGGAGGCGAGAAGGTAAGCTTTGCATCCCAACCACAACCTGATTACCTCCTTGCCTCTACTTGCATTGAGGCAGTGGAAGTCTGAGCATGTAGCTCTTTTGGCCGTACAATGAGCATTGGAAGCCTGGTTGCGCCAAGGATATGTTCAGTGACACTGCCTAGCATCCAGCGTTCCGGGCCGCCTCGACCGTGGGTCGCCAGTACCATAAGATCAGCACCACCGAATACGTCTGATCCCTCGGCATCTTCACCAGTCTCAGCCACCTTTATAAGGGTTTTGGGCACATCTTTTCCGAGTGCTACGGACCAGGTAAGGGTAAGATCAGCATCCTTGAGCGGGCCTTGACGCAAGTAATCTACAAGATTGCCGAGATAGGTTTTCGCATTACGTATGGCTTCATTTTTTGCATGTAGGTCCATCGAATCGGGATAGCTGTGATTGACTTGTTCTCTAGATTCATCCTCTTTGAAAGGCAACTTCACAACTCGCGTGAGTTGTAAAGAGCCTCTGGCAGGAGCAGCCAGTGCCATGACGAGAGATGCTGCTGGTAGAAGTGAAGCCTCCGCCAGGGCTGATCCATCCAGAGCCACAACTGCCATCACCGCTCGTATGGGACGAAGATGGTCTGGAAATGAGCTTAGAGGTATAGAGCCATCTTGACGCAAAACGAGCACTGGAACGGTGCTGTGTCGCGCTACTTTCTGAGCTACGCTGCCAATCATGAAACGTTTGATGCCTGTATGGCCATGACTACACATCACAACAAGGTCAGCTTGCTCTTCTTCGACGACGTCCTGGATTTTCTGGGCAGCAGTTCCTGTGAGTACCTTCATTTTTAAACTGATACCGTCCAATTCATCTCTTCTAGCTATTGCAGCAAGGTAATTCGTTGCGGCATTAATGTCATTATCCAGTGTGGTGGAGGAAAATCCTGATAATGATATGACCTGCGACCCGATCTCAAGTGGTTCTGTGACTACTTGCAGGAATATGATCGATCCTTTGGAGGCACGTGCAATGCGAGCTGCGACAGGTATAGCTTGTTCTGCTCTTTTTGATCCATCCAGAGGGACTATAATACGTTTAAACATTGCTTTGCTCCTTTTTGTTCGGCCGCCTGCGGTTATTCAGTTGGGCATCTATGCTCCCATCTCCCTTCTATAGATAAGGATATATCACCATTGTCACAGTCTTATCACGATGAGCAAGAAGCATCTCACGAGACACTCACAGCTTGGTTCATGAACGATTCATGCCGCTCATGAACCAGATAATTGGCAGAATGTGATAGAGATGTGAGGCAAATGAGCGCTGTTGGTGATTGAGATGTGATACGGAGAGAGTATGCTTTAGATGTGTTGGAAATGTAGAAAAAAGGAGGCCTTAGATGGACAGGCTGTCAAAAAATGAGATCAAAACGTTGCTAGAAAAGCACAAAGGTCCATGTGTTTCGATCTTTCTTCCCACAAGCCGAGGTGGAGTGGAAAGTCAACAGGATGAACTCCGGTTGAGGCACCAGATTCGTGATACCGAGAATCGCTTGCTTCTGGAAAATCTGCGTTCGACCGAGGTCGAAAAACTGCTTGAGCCGTTCAATGCTCTTTTAGAAGACGGGGGATTCTGGTCGCATACTGTAGATGGACTGGCAATTTTTCGCACTTCGGAGATGTTCAGTTGCTATCGCCTGCCATTCACTTTTAAAGAGCAAGTGGTAGTAAGCGATCACTTTTATCTCAAGCCACTATTACCATTTCTCGCTACTGGCGCACGCTTCTACATTCTGGCCATTAGTCAGAACGCGATCAGATTGTTGGAGGGAACGCGCTATAGCATTCACGAGTTAGAATTACCGCAAGCGGTACCCGCGAATCTGGCTGAAGCTCTAAAATACGAGGAAGCAGAGAACGAAGTCTCATTCTATAGTAGTTCTTCCGGAGCTTTAGTAGGAAAAGGTGGTCGAAAGGCAACCATCTTCTACGGGCAAGGGGTTGGACATGATGATAGCAAGGATCATCTGCTGCGTTACTTCCAGCAAATAAACAAAGGCCTGCATGAGCTATTGAAAGATGAAAGCGTACCATTGGTGCTCGCAGGCGTGGAGTATCTCTTCCCAATCTACCAACAGGCAAATACATATCCATATCTGCTACATCGGGGAGTGACAGGCAATCCGGATAAGTTGAGCTCAGATGCGCTTCATGCGGAGACATGGGCAGTAGTTGAACCGTACTTTCAGAAGGTTCAAGAAAAGGCCGCTGCTCAATACAGAGACAATATAGGAACAACACGAACTTCAAACGATATCCGCGAGATCATGCCAGCAGCTTACTATGGACAAATTGGCAGTTTGTTTGTGGCCATTGACCATGAATTGTGGGGTCACTTCGATCCAACTAGCAATACCATCCATGTGCATAAGGAAGCGAGATTTAAAGATGATGATCTCCTGGATGAGGCAGCAACCCAGACGATACTGCATGGTGGATCTGTCTTTGCAGTTGAACAAGCAAAAGTACCTGGAGACTCAATGCTAGCAGCCGTGCTTCGCTATTGAGGTCCAGAGGTATCTGGTGGGGAGGTTAAAGGAGGTACAACGTGAATGAAATCAATCGGTGCTGAAGAAACGACACGAACAAGAGAAAGACTTCACTACCTTGACTGGCTGCGAGTCCTGGCAGTGGTGGGAGTTTTTTACGCTCACTCAATCAACATTTTCGATATGCTTTACTGGCATATCAGAAGTGGTGGACAAAGCTCAGGTTTGATTGTCATGGTCATCTTCGGCACCCAGTGGGGAATGTCGCTGTTCTTTTTCCTGGCTGGAGCGAGCACCTGGTTTGCCCTCAAATCCAGAACAACCGGTCAATTTATTGGTGAACGTTTCAAACGACTGATCATTCCTTTTATTGTTGGCTTCATTCTGCTTTCTCCACCACAGGCCTATCTCTTTGCGCTCAATGACGGTACGTACCATGGGAGTCTTTTGCAGTTTATTCCTTACTTCTTTGAGCACATACATATCAGTTGGAATCCGGAATGGATTGCTGCCTATGGCTACCACCTCTGGTTTCTTGCTTTTCTCTTCTTTGTTTCTTTGTTGACGCTTCCAGCGCTGCTGCTTCTCAGAAAAAAACGCGGGCTAGACTTCATTGGGTGGCTGGCTGCATTTTGCAGTAAACCCGCGGGACTCTTTGTATTTGTGATACCTATCGCGCTTATCCAGATTGCCTTACGCGCGCCATTTCCTGGTTATCAAGGTTGGGCAGATTTCTTTATCTGGCTGATTGTGTATGTGTATGGCTTCATGCTTTTAGCCGACACACGGTTCACAGCTGCTATTCAGAAACAAGGGAAACTTGCACTATTCGTTACTATTATCTGTTTGCTCATCATGGTCATTGCGAATTTTGCTGGTGTTTTAAGCGCCTGGGACAATATCACAACATATACGCCAGGATACGTGCTGTACCAAATATTGCGCAGCATGATTACATGGTCTTTGATGATCTTCATTCTATACTTTGGCATGCGTTTCCTGAATTCCAGGAACAAAGTGATCGATTATGCTAACGAAGCTGTACTACCTTTTTATGTACTCCATCATCCGGTGATAGTAGTGATCGCCTTTTATACCATTCCATGGGACATCTCTCTTGGTATCAAATTTCTTTTCGTCAGCACGGCTGCCTTAATAGCCACGCTCCTCCTTTATGATCTTTTGATACGCAGATGGAATGTTACGCGCTCATTATTCGGTATGAAGCCTCTAGAACCCGGCAAAATAGACAGAGATGATGAGGAGCGTACGCAGCATCCTACACTATCCCCACCATTACATATCTGAATACTTTCCTTGACATGTTGAACTTCCAGAGAATATAATGTTATTAGTATCAAAATATTCGATATTCAAAGGAATTTCTGTCCTTGGAAACAGATCACCTTTTAGATGGCTTGTTTGCCGTCTGGCGAGTGATGAGACGGGCAATCTCTACAAATCAGAGTTCAACGCTCACATTAGAGCAATTCTGGCTCCTTCGCGAACTAAGGCAAAACGGGCCACTTTCTGTTGGTGAGCTGTCCTCTGTTCTTGGCGTCACACCTGGCTCAGTGACTATTGCTTGTAAACGCCTTGAAAAAGACGGACACGTGACACGTGATCGCCAGACTCATGACGAAAGGATAGTCCAGGTTGCTCTTACCCCTGAAGCTCATACAGTACTTGAGGTATGGCTCGCTCATCGTCGAGAAGTATTCGCTCAGTTTCTCGAACGTCTTGAGCCTCATGAGCAGGAACATTTGATGCATGTAATCGAGCGCGTACTTGAAGTCGCTAGCAGTAGTTCTGAAAGAGAAGAACGGTAGTTTTGGGAGCATTCTATGTCATTTCGCCCATTCAAACGGGATAACGTATCAGTCACAGGAGAGGAAATCTCTCCAAAGCGCAAGGGTCGCAGGGCAAGGAAGTTGATTGTTGCACTGTTCATTGGTCTGGAAGTGCTTATGCTTTGCTATGTAGGCATCTCATTTTTTGTTGCAACACAGATGGTCTACGCACAGCCGAAGGCAATCACAGAAACTCCAGCAGTTCTTGGTTTGAACTATCGTGATGTGAGCTTTCCCAGTCGACAAGATCACCTGTTATTACGGGGCTGGTTTATGCCAGGAGTGTTACCCAATGGGCAATTGACAACCGAGCGCACGATCATTATGGTGCATGGATTGCATTCCAACCGTGAAGCCCTTGAAGCCGGACTTCTCAATCTAAGCGCAGCGCTCGTCCACAAAGGTTTTGCTATTCTGGTTTTTGACTTTCGAGGGCATGGCCAGTCAGCGCCTGCACCACTCTCAATGGGCTTTTACGAACAAAGGGACGTACTAGGCGCGGTAGATTTTTTACAATCTGGTCCAATGCCCTATCCAGACCTTGGCCGTCCAAGCGCAATCGGAGGCTGGGGCATTTCGATGGGTGGAGCAACAATGTTGCTGGCAGCAGCACATGAACCAGCTATACGCGGAGTTGTCGCAGATTCAGCTTACGCCGCTTTTGTGCCATTGCTTCAAAGAAATGATTTGATGCCAGGCCCAATCATTCCAGGTGTCCTGATAGCGATGCAAATGCTTTATGGTATCAACTTTAATGCGGTGCGTCCGGTGGACGTAGTTGCAAGTATTGCGCCACGACCACTTTTCTTCATTGAAGGCACTTCCGATGGATTGGTCCCGCCATGGAATATGAATTTGCTTGCCGCGGCTGCCAATTCCGCGCCAGATGCACATGTGCAAACATGGCTGGTTCCCGGTGCCAACCACATCCAATCCTATGATGTAATGGGTAATGTGTATGTCCAGCGTGTCGCAGCTTTCTTTACACATGCACTTGGCCCTGCAACGCAACATTAAAAAAATAGTGGAATGCATGCAACAAACGATGAACGAAAACGCTACGCCCACATCCATAGAAAAGCAAGAGGAAAAAAGTCATATCAGGCATATCGTGTTTGTTCACTTGACGCGACTGGCATGGCTCTTGCTGACCGTTGTCGCCATATTGCTTCTTACATTCCTCGTCCGAAACCTTACGTCCTCTGCTGGATTCTTTGTTGAACAACAAATTAACCTGATCGCAGTGATCGTGGGGTTGGTGCTGGTAGCAATCGTCTACACAATTGGTGTCGTACGTATGCTGCGCAAAATACGTGAATGGGAACGCCAGGGCAAGACAGCCCTGGCAAATGGCGCCCTCTTGTCATTAGGTATCACAGCTCTGATTATGGCTTTGCCGGTAGCACTCGTTTTTTTGATACATTAGTTAGCCGATGTGGATGCACTTTTTCAGTAAGCGTCAGTGAAAATATATCGCCAGTATTACTGGAAGTATCATAATACTGGCAACCATAGCCAATACTAGAAGCCCCACGTTCGCCTGCCTCGTATGACCATTTTGTCTCATCTCACCAATTTTTTTGAGTACATATCTGACGGATATTGCATAAACGATGATAGCGCTGATCACTCCCAAAATCATGATAAATATGAAGATTTTTTGTTGGAGCAGGAAGTTTGTCAGGCTTATGAAATGACGATCAAGCATTACTAGAGCAAGTACTATTGCTCCAATCATTACCAGAAGGTAAAGCGGAGCCATGGCAATGAATAGTATGTACCATATACTACCAAGGTCTTCATTTCCTACGTCAGCTATGAGTTCCGTTGTATTTATACTTTTATGCTCTGACTTTATGCGTTTCATTTGATTCACACAGAGTTACCTTTGGTATTTAGTTCTGTATCAAAGAATGTCAACAAACGATCAATGTAGATATTTCTCACCCGATTATAAGCCTGGATATGATTCATATTTGGTACCAGCCAGGTTTGCAGATGCGCATCTGGTGCTGATTTCGCCGCGGCTGCAAGCTCAGTCATATTTGAGGGTAGAATATAAATATCAGCAGCGCCTTGAATCAAGAAAATTGGACGAGGAGCGATTCTTGCTATTACATCTACTGGCCGAATGTTGGTATAGTCCAAACCATATAGCATCATCTCTGAATAGCGCGTACCTGGTATAAATATATCAAACTTTCCAAATGCCGGTTCAATATACTCAGCCATTGTGGCATAAGCACTATCGACGACAATAGCCTGTATTGCCGGTTCCTGTGCTGCTGCATAGATAAGAGCATCCCCTCCTACAGAAATCCCCCAGCCTCCAATAGCCTTAGGACGACCCAGGTCTGGATAGGGCATTGGACCAGAATGGAGAAAATCCACCGCACCTAACACGTCCCGTTGCTCATAGTATCCTCCTCCACTCGGAGCAGGGGCCGACTCACCACTCCCTCGTGTATCAAAGGCTAGAATAGCAATGCCTTGCCGCACAATTGAAGCATCAATAGCGAGAACCTGCTCTCGATTGTTTTCCACTCCATGTACCTGGATTATCGTTCGTTCCACTGTCAGGCGTCCATCTGGCAATATACCAGGAATAAGCCAACCACGCAAAAGCAGGTGATCTTCACGGCTAAGAAAGGCGACATCACGATAATTCAGACCAAAGGAAGATGGAGTCCCGATGACTGGTTTCGGGGGCCTATTGGTGATGATTATTGCCAGGGAGAGTGAAGCAATCATATATAAGAAGGCCACTAACCCTGAGATTATGAGGAATCCAGTGATGATTCGCTGAGATCGAGGTGTTCTGGCCATGAAAAGACGCTCCCTTAACCGATGACTATGCTTCAGTTCTAGGATATGATGCCGCCTTCACATGGCCGTCACAAAATTCTGTTGCATTATCACAGAAAGGTCACTGAATATACCATAAACATTAACTTACAGCTGAGCCAACAAGTCATTTAGCCTGTTAACAAACTCCACAGGGTTATCAAGCTGCTCACCCAGGCTCAATATTGACTGATCAAAAAGAATCCAGGACCAATCTGAGAATCTCTGCTCGTCACTCTCATTTTTCATCTTCAAGATGATGGGATGATGCGGATTGATCTCCATGATTGGCTTCGTGGTTGGAACAGTTTGTCCAGCAGCCTTCAACAAGCGCTCGAGGCCAGGATCGAGGCCAAATTCATCAACAACCAGGCAGGCTGGCGAAGAGGTCAGGCGAGTCGTCGTACGCACATCTTTGACCTTTTCCCCTAGCACAGTTTTGACATGTTCTACCAGATCTTTGAACTCACCAGCAGCTTTCTGCTGTTCCTCTTTCTCCTGCTCGTCCTCCAGTTTACCGAGGTCAACAGCGCCTCGCGAAACCGATTGGAATTGAATGCCATTGAACTCAGAAAGCTCAGGCTCAAGAATATAATCGACTGGATCAGAGAGTAGTAAAACCTCGATGCCCTTCTTTTTGAATACTTCTAGCAGTGGACTATTCTTAGCAGCATCATAGCTATCAGCAATATTGTAATAAATCTTGTCCTGACCTTCTTTCATGCGAGCAACGTACGTTTCAAGCGAGATATCCTGAGTCTCGCTGGCAGAAGCGGTCGAGGCAAAGCGCAAGAGCCTGGCAATCGTTTCGCGATTGCCGGGGTCTTCGGCAAGACCCTCCTTGAATGCACGCCCAAATTCTTTCCAGAAGGTTGCGTACTTCTGCTCGTCATTAGCCACCAGGTCAGTGAGCATACCCAGTACCTTTTTGACTGCATTCGAGCGAATCATCTCAATGAGTTTATTATGCTGCAATATCTCACGTGAGATATTCAATGGCAAGTCATTCGAGTCAACGACACCGCGTACGTAACGCAGATAACCAGGTATAAGTTGCTCAGCATCGTCCATAATAAACACGCGGCGCACATAGAGCTTGACTCCGTGGCGTCGTTCGCGATTCCATAGATCAAAGGGGGCTTGTGAAGGTATGTAGAGTAGCAAGATATACTCGTACGCGCCCTCCATGCGACTGTGAACATAGGTAAGCGGGTCAGTGAAATCGTGCCCTACGTGTTTATAGAACTCGTTATACTCTTCCTGGCTGATTTCACTTTTAGGGCGTGCCCACAACGCGGAGGCACTATTTACTTGCTCTTCCTCATCCTTCTCCTTCTCTTCGACCTTCATTATGATGGGAAATGTAATGTGATCGGAGTACTTGCGGATAATTGTACGCAGGCGATGGCCATTAAGTAACTCATCCTCGCCTTCACGCAGGTGCAACACAACTTCGGTACCACGAGAGGGTTTTTCGATGGTTTCGATGGTATATTCGCCCTGTCCATTTGATTCCCAAAGCACTCCATGTTGGGGATCAAGCCCTGCGCGGCGCGTTCTGAGAGTTACTTCATCAGCTACGATAAACGAGGAGTAAAAGCCAACGCCGAATTGACCAATCAGGTTGGCGTCTTTTTGCTGATCGCCTGTGAGTGATCTGAGGAACTCACGCGTTCCTGACTTAGCTATCGTGCCGATATGTTCGATTACTTCTTCGCGTGACATACCGATGCCATTGTCATTGATGGTAATGGTGCGGGCCTCTTTATCATAGGCGATGTGTATTTTTAGATCAGTATCGTTTTCATTGAGTGTTTCATCTGAAAGTGCGGCAAATCGCAATCGGTCAAGAGCGTCTGATGCGTTCGAGATGAGCTCGCGCAGAAATATTTCTTTGTTGCTGTACAACGAATGGATCATGAGGTCAAGCAGTTGTGTGACTTCTGTTTGAAATCCAAGCGTTTCTTTGTTCATGTCTACTGTCATATTCATGCCTTCTATATATGCTTCCTATGTTTAATTTTAGCCTATGCAAAAACGTGCTCTTTGCGTTAAGCATTATACACGAATTGATGGTTCATTCTCAATATGATTGCAGGTTCTCTCAAAAGAACTTTTGAACCTACCTGGCTCGCAGGCGCAGAAAACAATCTCTGCGTGACTTTTCAAAAGCGCTGATATGATTGAGACCAATTTGTTATCAACGACTGAAACGAAACAAACATTTTTTGAGTATTAAGGAATAGAGCATGTTTATGCATTTGTTTTATATAGTATGAGAAATTTGCAGAGAAAAAGAAAGCAGTAAACGTCAAGAAAAAGGAGGATGTTGTATGGATAGGATTTTACTTATTGATTTTCTGCTTGTAGCAGGTTTATTCGCGCTCATAATAGCAGTCTTATCCTACATGGGGTGGGAGTTCAATCGTCTTCGTCACCATGGCAGGCGTATTATAGCAACTATTACCGACATTAGTTATGGGCTTGGAAATTCTGATTCGCAATTTTCACACGACCATCCATATGTAACTGCAAGATGGACTGATCCAGTTACAGGACATGCATATACTTTTTGGCAATTGGCTGTAGAAAACAAGCCTTTCTATAAAATAGGTAGCTTAGTGCCTATTCTCATTGATCCGAAGCATCCTACATTTTATGAAATGCAGATCTGAGATAAGGTTGGCAACAAAAAGACCAGGTGAAGTACGTTATTGAGCGTACTTCACCTGGTCTTTTTGTTGCTGTCAATTTTTGTCTCCTGAACTGGTCATTTTTCCAGGGCATTTACTAGTCGAATCTACGGTGCTAATTGGTTGATTCTAGCTTATAGTTCGTATAGAGATTGTCCTTAATTGTAGAGGACTAAAGGAAAAGAAGGCACTATGGAACAAACAATTACAGAGAAAAACCTTGCTAGCATGCTCTCAAATCAGATGGCTGATGCTGTTGAGCATGTTAGTGCGGCGTTGGTACTTGTTAATGGACGCCAAGGGCGTCCGGCAAGTGGCATCGTCTATGCGCAAGACATGGTTTTGACGGCAGATCATGTACTCGAGCGCGAAGACGATCTGACAATCGAGACACAGGATCATCGAACACTCCCCGCGCAATTTGCTGGTCGTGATCTGGGAACAGACCTGGCTCTATTGCGAGTGGCTAATCTTGGAATCAACCCTGCTACTCAAGCAACTGAGCCAGCACGAGTTGGTCAACTTGTGCTGGCAGTGGGCCGATCGCCGAATGAAGGGCCTATGGCAAGCGTTGGAATAGTCAGCGCCGTAGGTGGGCCGATTCGTATGCCGCAGGGAGCGACACTTGAACGATATATCCGAACTGACGCGATTCCTTATCCAGGTTTTTCAGGCGGGCCGTTAATTGATACTCTGGGAACTGTGTTGGGAATCACGACCACAGGGCTGGTAAGTAGCGCAACACTAGCTATCCCGATACATATCGCCTGGGGTATCGCTGAAATACTGGCACAACAGGGCTTTATTAAGCGAGGTTATCTTGGCATTAGCAGCCAACTGGTACAATTACCAGAAGCACAACGCGATGGCAGAACAGAAGACCATGGCCTGCTTATCGTACAGGTTGACGAGGGAAGTCCTGCTCAAAAAGGTGGTTTGATGCTTGGAGATATTCTGGTAGCACTTGATAACCATCCACTTAAGGATGCAGAGGATCTACGATCACTCCTTTCGGGTGATCGCGTCGGAAAAACCATTCCGATCGAAGTCAATCGCGGCGGTAAACTTCAGACATTGCAGGTAACAGTTGGTCAACGAAGCTAACTAAGGATAAAACACTATGACAACAACGGAAGCAGGGACGGGGACAGAAGCGGGACGACCACAAGGATTGTCCCTATCAGCACTGAACAATGCTTTTTCTTCGGGTCTTGGAGAGATGATCGAACAGGCACAGTCTAGCGTTGTACAGGTGCGGCGAGGAGATCGTGGCGCAGGGACGGGCGTGATATGGCAGACTAACGGTGGCGTCATTACGAACCACCATGTCATTGCCCATACAGGATCGAAGACCCTTGTAGAACTACGAGATGGTCGCGTACTGGAAGCACAAATAGTTGACAGTGATCCAACACTAGACCTGGCACTGCTCAAGGTTCCAGCCGACCACCTGACGGCGATACCTGTGGCAGATTCTACCAAGTTGCGCGTGGGCGAATTAGTTTTTGCTATTGGCCATCCCTGGGGTCAGCGCGGTGTCGTTACCGCAGGCATTGTCAGCGCTTTGAGTAAAGTGAAGATGCGCAACAGCAACAGGCAGTTGGAGTACATCAAGTCTGATGTACGGCTCGCACCAGGTAATTCTGGTGGTCCATTGCTGAATGCCCAGGGCCAGGTCATCGGTATTAACGCCATGATCATGGGCGGAGATCTTTCAGTTGCTATCCCAAGTACCGTCGTGAGCACCTGGATAGCGCAGTTACCTCAGGCGCGCATTACTCTCGGTGTACAAATACAGCCCACCGAGTTGCCATCCGATATACGCCAGTTGCTTGCAAACGAACAAACCTTGGGCCTGCTTGTGGTAGGCATCATTGCAGGTGGACTTGCAGAGCATGCGAATCTACTTGTTGGTGATGTACTCATCGACATTGAGAATACAACTTTGAGTGACGCGGCAACGTTAAGGTCAGTCTTAGCTCAGAGCAGTTCCAAGGAATCGGTACAGATGCGAGTGTTACGAGGCGGCAAAGTACAGGAGATCGAAGTAACTTTACACACACGGGAGCAGGCTGCATGATTCACGTTTTCGTCATCGCACAAACACCGATGATGCGCGTGGGTCTGAGTACGATTCTGACAACCCAAGATATGCAGGTGGTTGGCGAGGCTGCAATGCTTGCCGGGCCAACCATCAAGCTTTCTGGAATCGATGTTATCGTTTTAGCCGAGGAAGAGTTACTTGATGACCTACAACGACATGTTGCAGAGGGCGCTTCACCCGCTCTTGTCGTATTATCAAGCAACAATATTCGACTTCCGGCCATACTAAACGCGCTCTCGCCTCAAGGCTGGGGAGTTGTGCAGCCCGACTCTTCTACAGCACAGCTTCAAGTAGCTGTGATGGCTGCCGCTCATGGCCTACGAGTGATTCCGAATATGTATGATACACAGCCGAACAATCATGCATTGCGATCAGGTGAACGCCCGCTCGAGCCGGACATGCGTGATTGGGATGAACGTCATTCGCGTGGTCGTGAGAGCAATCCCTACATTTCAAGTAATTTTGAGCTGGATAACATTGATGCAGTTTTGCCAGTTGAAGCGCTTACGGCCCGCGAACGTGAAGTATTGGAATTGCTCAGTCGAGGGTTACCTAATAAACTGATCGCACGTAGACTTCAGATCAGCGAACACACGGTCAAATTTCATGTTTCTTCAATATATGCTAAACTAGGAGCAAGTAGCCGCACGGACGCTGTCAGTCGAGGAGTCCGCAGAGGTTTTATTACTTTATAACAGGCTTTGCATATGTCTATAATGTTAACAAAAAAGCCTGTTACAAGTGATGCAACTGATGCATCTGTTACAAATACCACCGCTGGCTGAAACAATGCTTTTGAAAGGCGGAACCCGATGGGTGATCTCTGGCGAGCACTCGGATACTTGCGGAAGTACTGGCCAGTAACGCTAGGTGCTTTCGCCAGTTTACTGGTCGTTACGCTAACAAGCTTGATTACTCCACAGATTTTACAGGTGCTCATTAATCGTGGTATCAGCGTAAGCAACCTCAGTGTAATTTTATATGCCTCGCTACTCTTATTGCTTGTAGCTGGCATCCGAAACCTCTTTACATTCACGCAAGGATTTTGGAGTGAGAAAGCCTCACAAAGCGCAGCCTATGAGATGCGTAACACCATTTTCGCCCGACTTGAAAATCTGAGTTTTAGTTATCATGATCAAGCGCAGACGGGACAATTGATGACTCGCGTTACGAGTGATGTAGATACAGTACGCAACTTCACCGGTAATGGACTGTTACAACTCGTGTATGCGATAGTCATGCTCTTTGGAAGTGCAATCATTTTGCTTCTTATAAACTGGCGGCTGGCAATCATTGTGCTGACAATAGTTCCAGCAATTCTGGCTATCTTTTTATTTTTTCTACGTCGAATAGGGCCGCGCTTCCGCCTGGTACAACAAAAGCTGGGCAACCTCAATACCATTCTACAGGAAAATCTGGCAGGGGTACGAGTAATTAAAGCCTTTGTGCGTGAGCCATATGAAGTGACACGCTATAGTAGTGCTAACGATGACTTGCTGCAAGAGAATTTGACGATTGTGCGAGGCACATCTTTGTCCTTTCCGCTTATCTTTTTTATTGCTAATCTCGGCACACTCGCTGTCATCTGGTTCGGCGGCGCTCAGGTAATCGGAGGACAACTTAATATTGGTGAATTAGTTGCCTTCAACTCATACCTGTCGTATCTGCTCATGCCTGTTTTCATCCTTGGCAGCACGCTAACATCAATTACACAATCGGCTGCTTCTGCTCACCGCGTGTTCGAGGTAATTGACGCACCAATCGATGTGGCAGATAAACCTGATGCTATCACCTTGACACATCTACATGGCCGTGTGGTATTCGAGGATGTTTCTTTTCGTTATGCGGGTAGCGAGATCATGACACTGACCAATGTCTCCTTCGTCACACTACCAGGCCAGACAGTGGCAATCCTGGGAAAAACTGGTTCGGGGAAATCCTCTATCATTAACTTAATTCCACGTTTTTACGATGTCACAGATGGGAGAGTGATGGTTGACGAATACGATGTGCGCGATGTGACACTGGTAAGTTTACGTTCTCAAATTGGAATTGTGCTGCAAGAGACAAATCTTTTTAGCGGTACAATTCGAGAAAATATCGCGTATGGCCGTCCAGGCGCGACTCAGGAAGAGATCGAAGCTGCTGCAAATGCTGCTCAGGCACATGCGTTTATTACCAGCTTTCTTACTGGCTACGACACTGTTGTAGGTGAGCGTGGCGTCGGGTTAAGCGGCGGCCAGAAACAACGTATTGCCATCGCACGCGCTCTTCTACTCAATCCTTCAATATTAATCCTAGATGACAGTACATCAGCTGTAGATGCGGAGACAGAATATCAAATTCAGCAAGCCTTACAAACCTTGATGGAAAACCGTACATCTTTCATTATCGCGCAGCGGATTAGCACTGTTCGCAATGCCGACTTGATTTTACTCATAGAAGGTGGACAACTCATAGCACAAGGAACACACGAAGAATTAATGAGAACCAGTTGCGAATATGCTGAACTACTCGAGTCACAACTGTTGAGTGAGAAAGAAGTAGCTATTGCGTAAGTGTTTTCATCTTTTGTTGGAGAAAATATGAATCAGCGAGTAGGTGCGGATCAGATTGCTCATATATATGGTTCAGGAAGAACAGATGGACGGGAGCGAATTCAAAGTGGTGCGCTGCTGCTAAGATTGCTGCGCTATCTCACGCCATTCCGCCTGCAACTCATGGGTGCGCTTGTACTGGTGATCATCACGGCTCTGGTACAGGCAATAGGTCCAGCGCTCATTGCTCGCGCAATCGACGCGAATATTACACAAAAAGATCTTCCAGGTCTGACTGAGACGATGCTTCTTTTACTTGGCGTGTATTTGGTCGGACTGGTATCACAATCAGGTCAAGGATACTTGATCGGTTGGGTCGGTCAGAGTTTTCTTGCTCAACTACGTGTCCAGATTTTTGACAAAATTCAATCGCTCCCGCTCGCATTTTTTGATCAGAACAAAGCAGGTGATTTGATGTCACGCCTGGTGAATGATATCCAGACGATCAATCAATTGCTTAGTCAAGGTATTACACAGGTTATAGGCAGTGTATTCTCGCTGGTTGGTATTATTATAGCCATGGTGATATTGAGCCTGCCCCTCGCAGCAGCCTGCTTTCTTGTTTTGCCAGTAATGATATGGGTAACTGTATTATTTGCTCGACGTTCTGGCGTTGCCTTTCGCAAAACTCGTACAGTGCTTGGCATCGTATCTTCAGAATTAGAAGAGGAGCTTGCAGGCGTACGCGTAGCCCAGGCGTATAATCGAACAGAGGCAAATATTCAGCATTTCGCCGAACATAACGCGGCTAATCGAGACGTAAATGTACAAGCCGTTATTGTAACTTCAGCTTTTACACCATCGATTGATATGCTTAGTACACTGGCCACAGTTATCGTAGCAGCATTTGGTGGTTGGCTTGTCGTCAGTAACAAGCTTCAGGTCGGAATTGTAGTAGCCTTCTTCATCTACGTGCAGCAGTTCTTCCGCCCTATTCAGATCATCAGCAATATTTATACGCAGATGCAAAGCGCATTCGCTGGCGCTGAACGCATCTTTGATCTGATCGATACGCCGCTACAACAGAAAGACAGTCCCAATGCACAGGTACTACCACCGATAGAAGGACGCATCGTTTTCGACCATGTCAATTTCAGCTATGCAGCCAAACCCGATACCACAAACCTGGTGCTACGTGATATAAACCTGGTTGCCGAGCAGGGGCAGACCATAGCGTTAGTTGGAGAAACAGGCGCAGGTAAATCCACGATGGTCAACCTGATTCCTCGTTTCTATGATGTTACAAGCGGTAAGATGCTGATTGATGGATTTGATACAAGCAATGTAACACTTGCGAGTCTACGTCGGCAAATTGGATTTGTCCAGCAGGATACTTTTCTTTTCTCAGGCACAGTAGCTGATAATATTCGCTATGGACGTCTTGATGCCACAGATGCTGAGGTGGAAGAGGCAGCTAAAGCTGTAAGCGTACATGATTTTATTCTTTCCCTGCCTGGCGGCTACAAGACTAAGCTGGGTGAACGTGGAACCGGGCTGAGCCAGGGCCAGAGACAGTTGATTGCTTTTGCCCGTACCGTGCTGGCCGATGCGCGCATTTTGATATTGGACGAAGCCACATCTAACATCGATACGTATACTGAAAGCTTGATTCAGAATGCGTTGAAGAAACTGCTTAAGGGTCGCACATCATTCATTATTGCGCATCGCCTTTCGACAGTGCGCGACGCCAACCTGGTGCTTGTAGTCGATAAGGGGCAGATTGTCGAACGGGGTACTCATGACGAGCTACTAGCATTGGGGGGGCGTTACGCCGAATTATATCAACGCCAATTCCCGTAGACGCAAGCATACTCGCTTGACACACTCTCAACACTCTTCTACAATTCCTCCAGCACAATGAATAGAAGACGGGGGAATAAGGAACAATGGCTACACATCCAGCCGCCGCAGCCAGCTATCGTCGTGAATTAGGTGGAAGCCTAATTCAGCGTTGGTCTACTTCAGAGGATACAGAAAATATTGCTCAGTTGTGCGGTATGGTCTTTCGCGACAAAGAAGATGAGCCATTCAATATCTATGCGATAACGAGTGTGCGCCGCCATATGAGTGGAAATTTTCCATTGATGGGGCCTGGTGACTACGCAGTGATAGAGGACACAACAAAATTGGGCAATCCTCTTGTTGCTTGCACGTGCCTTTGGCTACTGGAATGGGAATACGAAGGCATTGCCTTTGGAGTTGGGCAACCGGAATTTGTTGTTACCCATCCAGACTATCGCAATCAAGGACTCATACGCAGGCTATTTGAGATGGTGCATGCGCGGAGCGAAGCTGAAGGTCACTTTGCACAGGCGATTACAGGTATTTTATACTTTTATCGTCAATTTGACTACGAGTATGCATTGGAATTGGAAGGGCGTAGAGTAACCTATCTTTCACTCATCCCCAGAACGCCAGAATCTACTACTGAACCTTATTCGCTACGAGAAGCGACACCCGAGGACATTCCCCTGTTAATGGAGTTGTATAATCGCCAGCGTTCAGCAAGCATGGTCTGGAACATCACATCAGAACAATTCTGGCGCTACCACATCAAAGAGGAGACGGATCCGAATCTCAGTGGCAAGCAAATGTGTGTGAGAATGCTCGTTGACAATACTGGCAAGGTACAGGGCTATATGATGCTTGCAACCAGACGCTGGGGTAAGAGTCTTCATGTTTATGCGCTGAACATCGCTGCGGGTGTCAACTGGCAAGCGGTGGTGCCATCACTTTTGCGAATGCTGCAAACCTACGGGATGCAGATACCAAAGGTTGGGTCTGATGTTCTGCCGTTACATGAAATAAGTTTTATGCTCGGTAGCGAGCATCCCCTTTATGAAGTGCTTGATGAGACCCTGGCACCATTCTATGAACCACCTTATGCATGGTACGTGCGCGTACCAGATGTGCTGGCATTCATTCGCCATATTGCTCCTGCCTTAGAGGGACGGCTGGCAAACTCTCCGGCAGCATTCTACACTGGCGAACTCACGCTTGATCTCTTCCAAGGTGGCATACACATGGTCTTTGACAATGGTCACTTCACGCACGTTGAACCGTGGCGAGCACCAGTCTATAAAAACACTGCAGATGCAAGTTGTCCGGCGCTTGTTTTTTTGCAATTGCTCTTCGGATATCGCAGACTGGATGAACTACGCTATGCCTTCCCAGACGTCAGGGTGGAGAACAGTAACGCAGCAGCGTTGCTTAACGCACTATTCCCGAAAAAACACTCCTGGGTCATGGGGTAAGGTAACACAGGCTAGTTATTTTTCCGATTTAGGTGTTGGATTACCTGCGTCAATCGTGCTTGAGCACGCTCAAGTGCTGGCATTGACAGGGTAACATCGCTCTCAAGGTGCAATGTTTCAGCTTTTGAAAGTATCTCCCATAGTGCAGTTTCACGTTCCAACGGCGAACTCACATGCACTGGGAGACATAGTAGACTGGTAGATAAGCGAAGGCGAAGAGACTCTGGTGGCTCACCAAATGCAGAAGCAGGCAAGGTTGCGATATCCCATTCTTCCAATAAATAATGCATCAGTTCAGAACCCGTTTTAATACTCATTGAGGCAAGTGTAGAACGCCAGGGTGAGAAATCAGGATAAAGGTAGAATCCACCTGCTGGACGCGGACATGGAACATCAAGATCAACAAGCGACGTGTAAAGGCGATCAGCTAGATAACCGTGGACAAGTGCCGACTGATGCACGTATTGCTCTATTGATTCATCGGGCGAGTATGCAATGAATGCCGCTTCCTGAACAGGTGTGGCAGTGGATGACCATATTTCGCTTGCCAGGCTACGGAGTGCGACCATCGCCATTGTACCCGCAGGTGTTTGAGGAAGGGCCGCGTAACCAAGCCTCCAACCGCCTGCCGAGAAGGCTTTTGAGAGTCCTCCGGTCACGATACAACCTTCAGGATAAAAAGAGGCGGGTGAGACATGTTCACGCCAACCATGTGCAAGCTCGGCATAAATTTCGTCGCTAATGAGGGTTATGCCTTCCTCACGAGCCCAAAGAGCAAGGATTTCTACATCTTCACGCTCAAACATGCTACCTGTGGGATTGCTTGGTGAATTTACGATCAAAATACGAGGGTTAGCGCCATTTTTGCGAGCTTGAAGCATTGCCTGGGATAAAGCATGTGGAGTAATACGATGACAATCGACTGAGTCAGTCTCTATTCCGATTACTTTTCGACCCGCAAGTCGAGCCTGTGGGGCATAGCTAACCCATGAAGGTACTGGCAAGAGTAAATCTCCTTCAAGCACCTGAAGTAGAGCATAGAGCAATGGTTTACTTCCCGGAGCAACAATAATCTGATCGGTGGAAAATGCTAGCCCTCTATTACGCGCCAGGTACTCCGCAATGGCCTTTCGAAGTTTTGGCATCCCCAGTACAGGTGCATAGGCAGTATATTTTGCTGCTTCAGCCAACGCTGTGGCTAACAGGGGATGTAAAGGAAAAGAAGCTTCTCCAAAGCCAAGATGAATGGTTTCCCGACCTGCTGCACGCCGTTTCGCGACTGCTTCATTCACAGAAAGGGTTGCAGAAGTAGCAAGGGTCTGTGCTCCAGATACCAGTTGAATGGGGGGGTGTTTTGGAATGGGTAAAGGATTGTCATATCCCGATGTATGGCTAGAATGCATAGAACTCATTTTCTTGTTTCCTTTCTCTTGATCTCTGGTACGCATTCTCTCAGGAATATCATCATTATTCAATGTATGAAGCGACTCGCCGCCTGTGGCGGCGAGTCGCATTGTCATGAAACAAGTATACACGAACACTTATGAATACTATTGAGGGCCGGGGCTACCTGTGTTCTCAAGTCGTTCGCGCATGTTCTCGAACGCAGCTGCATCTATTTCGCCTCTCGCGTATCGCTGACGCAGTATCTCCATTGCCGAAGGCTGTGATGGTGGCATCCCAGGTGTAAACGTTGGAGGTACAGGATTATATCTTGGAGGCATATGGTAATGTCTACTTCTCGTGCTGAACAAGCGTATCAATCCCCAAATCAGTAGACCCAATAAAACTAACATGAAAATCCGGCCTAGAAACAGAAATGGCAGTAGTAAACCGGGGCCGTGTCCAAACCCCAACATCATGGGAATCCTCTCCTTCATTCAAGAAACTACTATCGTTGCGGTGATAAGTGCATAACACGCTATTTGATATCACCACGTATCACATATATATACGCTTAGCTTATGCTCTGGGTTATGAATTTTGCTGCGATGGGATTTGTTTATTATGTGCAGAGGTAACGATATTCTTGAACATTTCATGAACCGCTGATTGCCGCAACGCCCAGAGAGGTAGCAACTCGCCACGCAGAATTTCCGTGAGAAAATCTACTGTTTGTCCAGTTAGAGTGCAGTTGGTCAAACTTATCCATTTTGCCATTGTCCCATGCCATCCGAGCGCCTTCGTTAAAGCACATACTGCCGAAGAAGGAGTACAGGGCAAGGAGCATGATCCAGGACAAAACGAGCCACATGCCCCACAGACTTTGGCCCAAGAGCCGGTCCTCCAAATGCTGGAGAGCGAGGACAGATCACGATCAAGTCGGCATGCCACTCAGACGTGCATTGAACGATCTCTTGTTCTGGCCTTCCTTCGCGCGCGAGAGTTTCCGCAAGGGGTAGGTAACGTAAGCCTTCTTGCAAGATATCTTGAGCGGCGCCCACCTCTGCATGCTGAATTTTTTCCTGCAATGGTCCACTCGGATGGCGTGGACGCAGGAGCCATTCACGTTTTCGCTCAATTTCGTGATGAGGACCCGAGTCAATAACATAAAGCAGTCCAATGATGAGGTCATCGTCAGCTATTAACGTTGAAAGCGCTCTGCTTATATGTTCGATATTTGTACCATCCAGACAACAAAGAACACGCATAGACTTCCTCCTATATCAGCAAAAGCCAGATAACTAAAGCTCCTGTAATTAGCATCAATGGCGTAACCAGGATACCCACTTTGAAATAGTCCAGGCCAGACACCTCGATGTTCCGTTGACGAAGAATGAGCAGCCAGAGAATCGTAGCCAGCGAACCTACAGTTGTTAGGTTTGGTCCAAGATCACAACCAAAGATGGTCGCAGCGATAAAACCTTGTTGGATTGCAAGCGGAGAATGCTGAATAGCATGCAACGAGGAGGTCATCACCACAGCCATTGGAACATTATTTATCAGATTTGTCCCCAGGGCCGACCCTAATGTCCCAATCATAACGGCCCCAAAGATAGTTCCTCCAGAGAGTCGAAGCAACAACTGACCAAATTGCGCAGTCAATCCGGTGGATTCTAGCGCCTGTACCACCAGAAACATTCCAGCGATGAAACCAAAAATAGGCCAGGAAATCTGCCTGGCTGTACTTGAGAGGGAGGCCTGTTTCCAGAAGAGTGCTCCAAATAAAAGGAGGAGTGCTCCGCCAAGTGCAACCAGGGAGAGTGGAAATTGGATCGCCGCCGCAATGATATATGCTACTGCTACCACAATTAGAATAACACACGTATAGCGAAAGTATGCCTGGTGCTTCACTGTTTCCTGGAGTGCAGGCAAACGCTTGATATCAAAGCGACCTTGTAACTGCCTGCGATACAGAAAATAGAAGACTCCGGTATTGATGCCGATAACAAGCAGTGAAGGCAAAAAGAGCAAATGCAGGAAGGTCAGTAAACTTAAGGGAAATTGGGAAGTTACAAGTATATTGATAGGATTGCTTACTGGTAAGAGAAATGACGCGGTATCAGCAATAAAGGTACACGCGAACAAATAGGGAAGTACTGGGAGCCGAAGCCGTGTTACGAGGCTATACACAATAGGAGTCAAAATGAGGGCGGTGGCATCATTTGAAAGCAGCATCGAGATGAGACTTCCAAGGAGGAAGGTATTGAAAAAGAGACGCCGCGAACTGTTTCCAGAGAGACGAGCTGCCTGAACAGCCAACCAATCAAAAAGTCCTGCAGCCTCTGCAAGAATTGAAAGGCTCATCATGCCAAGAAAGAAGAAAAAGGTGTTCCAGTCTCGCAACAAAGTAGCAATGGCGACTGCAGGACTAAGTAGACCCAGTACGAGAAGAAGCCCTGCTCCAGCCAGTGCTATGATGGCTTCGCTGATCTTATATGGGCGGATCATAATTCCAAGCAGAGTGAGAAGAGCAATCAGTGTGATAAGCACTGTTTGGGCGAGCGCAGGTATTTGAAAAAAGAGAAACATCGACCTTATACCTTTTCCGATTGAAAAAAGCTCTTACATATTATACTAATAACACGAGTCATCGTCATGTTTAGGAGACAAGAAGGTGAAGCAGGACGAGATGCCAGTTCGTTTGCCAGAAACGAGCATTTTGGTGCATGAAGACTTGAGGAAAAAGTAGCTTCATAAAGCTTTTACGCATGTGTATTATTGAAGTCAATTGAGGAAAAAGGCGACTTGATTTCCCTCATTATGTAACTGTGGGAGCTTGCGTGGGATATTTTTCGTATAAACAATCAGTTACGACTTTTTGCATACGCATCACTGTTGTGTGGATATCACGATACGATGTATAGATGGGGGCAATGCCAAGCCGAATAGTATCCGGCGGACGAAAATCAGGCAGGACGTTCATTTCATGAATCAATGCTTGATCGATGCGCAGTCCTTCAACGTGGCCAAGTGAAACGTGGGATCCCCGACGATCAGCTTCACGAGGAGTATTCAAGGTGAAGCCTAAAGGTTTTAATAATTCTTCCCAAAGGTTGATTAAATATTCACTCTGACATAGTGATTTAGCACGAAGGTTGTCCAATCCAGCCTCGAGAAGTACATCAACACCCGACTCAATTAACGAGAGTGATACAACAGGAAAAGTTCCAGTCAAAAAGTGGCGTAGACCAGTCGTGGGTCGATACTCAAAATCGAAATTAAACGGGTTACGTTGTCCCATCCAACCTGCAATAGGATTGCGCAAGACATCTTGCAGGTCGCGTCGAATGTAGAGGAACGCTGGAGCGCCAGGTCCACCATTCAGATATTTGTAGGTACAGCCAACCGCCAGATCGACCTGTGCTGCGTTCAAGTCAATAGGAACCGAGCCAACAGAGTGGCTAAGATCCCATAGCATCAGGGCACCGGCAGCGTGGGCAGATGCAGTTAAAGCAGGCATATCATAGATAAATCCACTTTTATAAACAGTGTGTGAGAGGATTAACAAGGCAGTCTGGCTATCTAACCTATCTTGTATTTCATCCTCGGGACCGTAAATGCCGTCTGGTGAGGATACTACGACAAGTTGGTGTTTCTTATCCAGCAGGTCGATTACTCCTTGCAGAACGTAGACATCTGATGGAAAATTGAGATTGTCAGTCAAAATGTGTGACCTTCCAATCTGAAAACGTAGCGCGGCAACAACTAACTTAAACAGATTGACTGATGTAGAATCTGCGATTATGACTTCGTCAGGTTCAGCACCAATCAAGTGCGCAATCTTCGCTCCGACACGTTCTGGTGCTATAAACCACCCTTCATTCCAGTTCCTTATCAAACGCTCTCCCCATTGATGCTGGATGAGATCTTCAGCGAAGGTTACTGTGGATTGAGGAAGTCGACCCAAAGAATTCCCATCCATATAGATAAGATCGGGATCTGCGATGAAGAAGCGTTCACGAAAATTAGCTAAAGGGTCCTGAGCATCAAGTTCAGCGGCATATTCCGGATCGGCCTGTCTGTTCATGGATCATGTTCCTTTTCATGTACGTTCATTCTAATGGTGAACGTATTTGACGGCTACATATGCTGAGAACTTACATATTTACATCAAATTGTACACGGAAAATGGGGTAGAATACAGGGGTTGTGATGGATGTTTGGCAGAGCAATTAAGGATGGAGAAAGCTTGCTTGTCTTTCTGAGCGCAAGCGAAGAAGCTAGCATGGCGGGCTACGAGATCCTTCGCGGTGCTCAGGATGACAATGAAGAGTTGCAGAAGGACAATGGCAAGCCGATTCGTCTCTCCTTTCCCGAATGCACCTGTTTCCCCGGAAACAAGTCCAGGTGTTGCAAACTTGCGCATCCCTTTGCAGGCCCATTCATCTTCGATGCTAATGAAAAGATCGACACCTTTAGAGACGATAGGCCAGGCAATAAGTGAAGGGTTTCACATAGGTATCACTTTGAGAGGTGTTCCTCTTACAAGGTTTTTTGTGCTGTCTTCAAAAATTATTGAGGCAGGCACATACATAGACCAGCGGCGGGGAGCGTTTGCGCCGTTTTCCTGGGCAGGCTCACCACCAGGTGCTGGAATGCTCTGGCCTTCAGCCAGCAGTTTCTCAGCACGACGCATTCCAAGTAATGCAGCTCCGAATGCCCCATTCAACTGACCAAGGCCCTGAGGAGGCAGGTTCAGTGGTGAACCTAGTTTCGCCACAATAGCCTCGACCATGGCTTGATTTTGGGTCATACCACCCGCAAGCGAGTAATCCGCCTCCAGGCCGACACGCTTCATCAGTTGCACTGCACGCCCAGCGAGCGCAGTAATGGCCCCTTGCATGATGTCCTCTGGAGGAATGCCAGTCGAGAGATGGTTGATAACCTCGGATTCCGCGAAAACAGCACATACACTGCTGACCTCGACGGGCTTCGTAGAGCGCAGCGCGTAAGGTCCAATATCGTCGGTGGTGAGACCAAGATATCGAGCGGTCTTCTCCAGGAACGCGCCCGTTCCTGCTGCACACTTATCGTTGAGACGGAACGCACGCACACGTCCACGATCATCAATACGAATAGCCTTGATATCTTGCCCACCGATATCTAGAATGGTACGTACACTCGGGAAATGGTGTGCCATTGCAAGCGCATGGCAGGTCAGTTCGGTAATTTGCGCGTGCCGAAAAGGGACCATGTAGCGACCGTAACCAGAGGTGGCAATGTACGTCACTTCTTCTTTCGTAACTCCAGCATTCACTACAAGGTCATCGAATACTGCTGCTGCTGCTGAAGCAGGCTTATAACCACTACGTCGAATAGCAGTAGCGCGTACTCGCTTCGTATCATCCATCATCACAGCTTTGGTATAGGTGGATCCAATATCGATTCCAACGCTAAGAATCATCGTACACCCTCCTCTACGTGTTGAGAACGCTGGCCTGCCTGTAGATTGTCGAGCGCATACAGACCGGCTCCAATTGCGCCCATAAACTGTGACTGCGTACTTACATTTAAGGGCGAGTCAAGCACTTCCTCAAGAAGCGCCACCATAGCGACATTACGTGAAACTCCACCGCTGAATGTAACTTCGGGAGCCATGCCAACACGACGAACGAGTGAAGCACAACGAGTGGCAATTGAATGGTGCATACCCATGAGCACATCTTCAGGAAGATGTCCTTTCGCAAGATGACCAATAACCTCGGTTTCTGCGAATACAGTACAAGTGGTGGTAATTTTAACAGGTCGGGTCGATTTCAGCGCCAGCGGCCCAAGATCAGACAATGGCATATCGAGAGCAAATGATGCCGCTCCCAGAAAGCGTCCCGTTCCTGCTGCACACTTGTCATTCATAGCGAAGTCCGTCACTTGTCCGGAATCTCCAATACGTATGGCTTTGGTATCCTGCCCACCGATATCCAGCACAGTGCGTGTCTGTGGGAATTCAGCTAAGGCACCACGCGCATGGCAACTGATCTCGGTAACCTGCAGATCACCAAAGGTGACACGATAGCGTCCATAGCCTGTCGCGACTGTGAACCCGATATCACTGATGCTCAAGTTGGCATTGGCAAGCACACGCTCGAAGACTCTCTGCGCAGCAGAACCCATGTTAGTTTCCATATCAAGGATAGCTTTACCAACGATTTCGCCATTTTCATCCATTATGATACCTTTTGCCTGTGTTGAGCCGATGTCGATACCTGCTACATATTTCATCTTAACGTCCCTCCAATCGTGCTCGTTGTTCAAGGACTTCGAAAAAGGCGTCAACGCGGTTTTTGATCTGGGCGTCGGACCAGTAGCGCGGATCAATCAGATCTGATTCGATGTAAAGTGTTGGCATGCCGTGCCTGGTGGTGACGTATTCCCGGTTATCCGCCATGCTGGTTGCCACAGTGCGACAACTTTTAATGCCGTGGTAGACAATGCCATCAGCAGCAAAATCCTTCATCTGTTGTGCCAATGCATGGTGAGAGAAGAAGTGATTTGATAGTCCCATTTGCGAAGCGAGAGTTGTGACTTCTGCCAGACTTTCAAGCGGGCGAGAGGTATCGTAGAAGAGTCCAGCGCTATCAAGACCACCAGCAGCGTACGTGAGATAGTCCGAGGCTGCGAATACGCCTCCATGGCTCTCGAAAAGTTCAATCATGCGACGCATGTTCACATAGCAAGGAGTACCGCTGAAAACCAGGCGAAAACGCTCGTCAGGCACTCGGCCCTCTCCTCGAGCGACCTTGCCTGCAACTTCATCGTGAAGCAGCCGCATATACTCTACTCCCTCAGAAGTACCCCTCCAGGCATTGAGAACACCCATATAGGTAAGACCATCGAGCATGGAGTTATAAGGAGCCGGTCGATTTTGATTAAACGCCAGTATATCGACCCAAAGACGGATCATCTCGTTTACATTCTCCTCAACTTCGGCAAGACGATCCATGTCAAACTTTTTACCAGTGATCTGCTCGCAACGCGCGATGAGATCACGGAATTGGCCCTCTACCCAACGCGCATCAGACAGATGTTGAGGGCTACCGGCTGCTGATTTCCATGCTGCAAAGCGTTTACCTGGAATGTCAAGAACAAATGCTGGTGTGTTGAAACGCCGCTCCCAGATTTCTGCCCACTTGATGTAGACATTGCATAGACTTGAGGCAATTGCGATATCAGGTTTAGGCATTTGTATACCAGATGGGTGCATCATATTACTGAGCATCAAACCTACATCAGCTTTGACATAGCTGCATACGTCGGGAGAAAAACCAAAGTCTTCGGCTTTGGAGATAAAATCAGGCGCGGATTTACGTACACCACTTTGAAGCGAATTGATTTCCGGGAAAGCCATCTCAAATCCGAACGTCCTTAGAATCTCGATAGCGTTGCCCATGACAAATACGTATGCTACAGGTTGACCTCGCTCGTGCGCTGTACCAAGGTTTGCCAACCATTGGTTTACAAGTCGCTGGCCCATAGTACGCGCATCTTGCACTTCCTTTTTCGTGTTAATGATGCTCAAAGTGACCTCCTTTTTGTCTCAATACCTGACAAGGGTCATGCTATATCAATGGAACAGCAATGATTCGGCGAATGTTTCGACCTGCATTGACATCTGTTCAAAACTGGTCATTTTTTCTTCGAACTCGAGCACAAGATACGGCACCTTTTCGGCGTCTAGCTTGTGTGAGAGCGCAAGCTGGTCATCGAGGCCCGGTTCGCAAAATTTGGCTGCGGTGATGATGGCTGCTTCTGCTCGAGCTTCCCTGAGCATGCGCATCAATTCCTCTTCTTTTGGCTTGCGCGCATTGTATTGTACAGGGCTGGAAGCGGAATGTTCGACGTAACTCTCAGCCAGCGCCCATACTGGATCACCCTCTTCTGAAGGAATGTCTCCGGTTATCCAGCGCTGACCAATCAGCAAATCATCATCGACAATGAAACAGACATCTTCGATCGTCTCGATCATTTCAAGGGGCGGCTGTTCGCAAAAGCCTCCAAGGAATACGACTCTTGGTTTGTCTCGCGGACGCACTCGGCGCTGAGGCAGGAGCCGTAGCGCATCTTGCAGCAGAACATTATGCTCTTCGCGGCGAATCCGCGTGCCAGCACGAATAAGTAAGTAGGTTTCAATAGTGGAAAGCCGAGCGGGATCATCACACTTGATACGGTACAACTCGCGTTGCATACGACGGTTCTCGTTATAGATACGCAAGCTAGCCCGAATGGAATCGTCGATAATCTCGTGGCCTACTTGATCTGCAAGCACGCTGCGTAATCGCTGGTACTCATCATATACATACTGCACCGAAGCAGTTGAATTTATATTCTGAGGAAGCGCCAGTATTTGTGATAATTGAGTAGGAAAGTTGCGGCCCCAGATACCAGCCATATGCTTGGCTGCATCACAGATGGGCTGTGTGAAAAAGCCTTTCAAACCTCGTAAGGTTCCGTCGAGTCCTTGCTCGGTAGTGCTACGACAAATCGAGCAGACGAAGGAGCCAATGCGCGCATCGGCCAGGCGCACTTCGAGTTTATTGCCGCCTCCAAATATGGCGTTTGGTCGGAGTCCGGCGGCATGGACTATTTCTTCTGGAAAGTAGACTGGGAAGTAGCCAATGACTCCAGGCTGCTCATTCTCAGGTACTCTGGTGCGCATTGCCAGTTCGAGGCAATGCTCCAGTACCTCCATAAGAGATGCTTCTGTATTTGTGATCATTGGTTGCCTCCTCATTATAAGCGGATACCGCTGCTTTTCCTCACTTTTTTTGACTTCCCGCCTGCGGCGGCATGGAGTGAGAAACAAGCGGGGACACTCCGCACTCCGGCAAAGGACTGCGTCCTTTGCACTCCTGGCTTATTTGTCACTCCATACGGGCTGACGCTTTTCCATGAAGGCTTGAATGCCTTCGTGAGCATCTGCTGTTTCCATCAAATCTCGCAGGTAGAGATCTTCAATTTCAAGTAAAGCATTCACTCCCAGATCATTGCCGTATAGGATTGCGCGCTTTGTTACCCGTAGAGCCGCTGCGCTCATGTTGCGATACTGAGTGAGCAGGCGATCCAGTGTCGCTTGTAGATCATCGTCTGCTGCTAAGTAGGTCGCTAAACCAAGCCGAACAGCTTCGGCAGCGTTAATTGTTTCGCCACTAAATAACAGGCGCGATGTCTGTTGATGGCCGATTAACTGCGGGAAGAGCGCAGCGGCTATTGGCGGGAAGACCCCAAGTTTGATTTCTGGCTGTCCAAATTTGGCCGATTCTGCCGCTATCACCAGGTCACAAGCAATGGCAAGTTCGCAACCGCCACCAAGCGCTGCGCCCTGCACCAGGGCAATAGTTGGCATTGGTAATGTCCGCAGTCGTGTAAAGAGTTGACCAAATTCACGTATCATCGGCTCAACCCTGTCTTGAGTGTGGTCTGCAACATCCACACCTGCACAGAAGGCTTTGCCTTTTGCAGCGAGCACTACAGCCTTGAGATTGGTTTGTTCGATAACCTCATTTAGAGCGCTGTCGAGTTCGCGTATTATTTCCAAGGTTAAAATATTCAGTGGCGGCCGGTTAAGCGTTATCCAGGCAACGTCTTGCATTATGTCGAGCGTAATTGCGGTCAGTGATGATATTTTCATGTAGTTGTTGCTCCTTTATTACATAACTACTACCGAACGAATGCCTTTTCCGCTGCGTAAAGTATCGAGTCCAAGGTTAATCTCTTCCAGGGGGAAACGAGCTGTGACCAGCGGGCCTACCTGGATTCGACCGGTTTGCACTAGCTCAATTACACGCGGGTAATCTACCGGACGGCAACCGAGACTGCCCCGTATCTCCATTTCACGATACATAATGCGTCCAGCGCTGAGAGCAACTTCGTGTTCTGTATAGCCGACGACAACCAGTCTGCCGCCAGGATGCAGCGTACTGAACGCAGCCTGTATAGTGTTAGGGTTGCCAATGGCTTCGATAGCAATATCGGCGCCTCCCAGAGTTAACTTGCGTACAGCCCTGGCAACTTCGCCTTGCATCTGGAGAGGATTCAAGGTGAAAGTGGCGCCAAGTCGGCGCGCCCATTCCAGTTTTTCATCAGATACGTCTACAGCGATGACTATTCCACCAGCAAGATTGGCAAATTGCACAACGTTGAGGCCTACTCCACCACAGCCGTAGACTACGACATGATCACCTGGACGCACCTCAGCACGATTCTTGACCGCATGATAAGGTGTAGTGACTGCATCGGCAATGATGCAGCCCTCCACTAGTGGAATTTCTTCTGGTAGAATGAACACATCTTTGGCAGGGGCTATCACATATTCGGCATAGGCTCCATCAATATCATTGCCGAACATGCGCATGTGTTGGCAAATATTCTCACGCCCAACACGACAGGCTGCACAATGCCCGCAGGTGAGGATTGCTGGCAATAGTACCCGGTCGCCTTCTTTCACATTGGTTACACCAGATGCTGTTAACGTGACAATGCCAGTTGCTTCGTGACCCAGGATGAGCGGTGGATGTTTGACGGTTGGCACCCCGTGGTCAATATAATGCAGGTCTGTGTGGCAGAGGCCGCAGGCAGCGACTTTTACCAGGATTTCTCCAGTGCTTAATTCTGGTGTTGGTACGTCTTCTATACGCAAGGGTACGTTGCCTTCATAAAAAACTGCAGCTCGCATATATTCCTTCCTTTTTAGATCCTTCGCTGCGCTCAGGATGACATTTCCCACTTCGACGTCATCCTGAGCGCAGCGAAGGATCTCGTGTTTTGATTACAGAGCTGACCCGCAGATACCACAATGGGTGAACTGAGCTGGTAAGCCACTAGCTCCGCATTTATGGCAGGTTTGCGCGTATGGGCCCCAGAGAAATTCGCTGGATTCTCCACTCACGGCACGATTACGTATACCTAAATGATCAGGTCGACGTTTTTCGACGAAGGCGCTCATGCCTTCATAAGGCTCTAACGAGGCATAATGCAGCGCAAGCCAGTCGCGGGCATGGCCAATCGTCTGAGACCATGCAAAGTCTTTCCAGAAGTTTGTTTGCTGTTTGGTATAGCGCATACATTCAGGGAATTTATCTACCAATTTGGCTGCCATCGTGGCGACAGCATCATCGAGTTCAGCATATGGTACTACCTGATTGACCAGTCCCCACTTCAAGGCCGTATCTGCATCTATCCATTCGCAGAGCCACAAAATCTCTCTTGCGCGACGATCTCCAACCATAATTGGCAGCCACTGCGTTGCTCCTCCTGCAGCGACACTGCCCACCTCAGTACCAACCTGGCGAATACGCACATGGTCGGCAGCAATAGCAAGGTCACAAGCCATGTTAAACTCATTGCCGCCACCTACAACCATTCCGTTGAGCCGTGCTATGGTTGGTTTACCGATATTGCGCAGCAGGTCATGGCATTCTGTGAAAAGTCCCATCCACTTCCAATAATCATGGGGACGCTGCGTATATTCGGAGGCATACTCCTTGACATCACCGCCAGTACAAAAAGCCTTTTCACCCGCTCCAGTAAGCACGACCACAGCGATCTGATCATCCCAGGCAGCATCACGAAACGCCTGTGTCATCTCTTGCAATGTGTTCCAGGTATATGAATTGTAGCTTTGCGGTCGGTTCATAGTGACGGTTGCTACCCAATCACGTTTCGTGTAAATAATCTCCTCAAAGCTAAAACTCTCAGGATCTCTTCCACTAAAATTCGGCATAGTATCACTCCTTTTTAATGCCTTAAGAATCTTTGACTCTAGGACGGGTATAAATTGTACGTGCCTGCATGGTGACGAAACAGTCTCTACAACTCTCCGCTGACATAATCTCTTCCTGATCCAGGTCTACAGATTCCAATCGAACTTCAAATCCAAGCTCGCCATAGAGTTCTGCAAGTTCATTTAGACGTCGTCCCAGTGCTGTGAAGCGCCTGGTCCAGCCTTCATCTTGTAGTTGAGCGCCTGAGATCTGTAACTCATTCGTACCCATCGGGCAGGCCTTTTCTCAATCCAATCAGTCAATCCGACGTTCAAGTGGAATAGTCGATGCCAATTCGAAACCTAATGCATGAAAAACTTTGAGAAGGGTCCAATTATCCCAGTTCACCAACGTATAGACAGCCGAGGCACCCTGGCGCGCACTCTGTTTCATAAAGGCTTCGGTCAATTTCTGACCAATACCCTGATGTTGATAGGCAGGATGAACTGCAATCGAGTCCAGGATAGCTGTGACCTGCGTCAGTCCAAACTCACCATAGGCCAGTGTACCCATGACAAAACCTATTACCTGATCCTGGCAAACAGCCACTAGAAAGATTGCTCGCGTTTCGGCATCTGCACTATCGAGAACAACAAGACGGCGTTCAAAGTATGCTGGTCGCGTTGAGCCGAAGGCGTGTGCATCCAGTTCGACGACAATCGACAGGTCTGTTTGCCGCATAGGTCGAATCGACACCTCTTGAATATCGAGACTGGTAGAAGGCTTCTCCATCTGGCTCACGAGCAAATCTCCTTGCTACATGTATTGGATTTCACACAGGTTCTAATAAAGATGTTACATGAGAATTGTTTAGATTGATCAGCAAGAATTGTGTGATTTTTGTATGGAAGAATAATAAGCAGGCAAGGTGGACGAGGAATGATGGATAAGGGACGAGGATGGAGCAAGCCTCGTCTCTACAACACACTCAGAAGCGTCTTGTCATGCCAAATTGTGGTAGGGGTAATCTCTTACGATTGCGTTGTATAGCGCAGGGAATTGCTCTTGACGTGTACAATGCAGACTGAATATACTCAAAGCATCGGCATTTTGTAGAGATGATCTATGTAATTCAATCACAGTATACTTAGCCTGTTTTGTAAACTAATTGCATGCAGAAGGCGAGTCCAGTCATGTCTGCACAAGTATATGCTCGACTTCCGCTGGTTCTCGTTGCACATCGCACGCGAGACACAGTGGAATTACTGAAAGCCTTGCTGGAAGGTGAGGGCTTTACAACATTGTGTGCCTATAATGGCCGGGCGGCTCTGCAATATGCTCACCAACATCACCCTGCACTCTTGTTACTCGATCAGGCTTTACCGCTACTCGATGGCATAGAAATTTGTCGTATTTTACGACAGGAAACTGATAGCTCCGCGATTTTTATTCTCAGTGATAAGCCAGATGAGCTTGGTAAGCTACTCGCTTTTGCCTCTGGCGCTGATGACTGCCTCGCGCTCCCTTTTCATCCCCGCGAATTGCTTGCACGCATCAAAGCTGTCCTTAAGAGAGTCCAAAGACAAAGCGACGGTGAGCATCACGTGCTACGTTCTGGTTCGCTCGAGCTGGATCCCGATCAACGACAAGTACACGTCAATGGGGAATTCACCGAGTTGACAGGTCTGGAATATGAGTTGCTTTATACACTGATGAAGAATCCTGGCCGTGTTTTTTCACGTACCCAGATCCTGGAGCAGGTTCGCGGTTTCCAACATAATGCCCCACTCGATCGCGCTGTTGATATCCATGTCAGCAACTTACGCCGCAAACTAGCTTCTAGTGAAGTACTTATTGAAACTGTACGGGGAGTGGGTTACCGTTTGAATATGCAGGTCTCAGAAGTCTTAGTTGCAGATTTACCTGTGACAAATGAACAGGGACAACTGGCACTTGCAGCCTTCGAGCATGTACCACTCCCACTACTTGTGATCACAGCGGACCGCACAGTCGTTCTTTATAACGAAGCTGCTAAGCAACTGTGTGGGTGGTCTGCTGATGAGATAATCGGCCAGGTGAAATGCTATAGTTTACTTCTCTGTCACCATGAAGATGGTAAGTTGCTTTGTAAAGGTGAGTGTGTTTTAGAAAATATAACGCTTAACCACTTTAAGGACTACACTGCACAGTATTCCATAATGCTTAAAGATGGGCGTGAAATGCCAGCGACTGTGCATTATACCAACCTGGGAGTACCGGGGACGAGCAATGGTTATATGTTGTTGACACTTGAGCCTACTGTTTATGGTCCTGAATAACATCGAGTACAAGCATAAAAGCTTTTCGCGGATAATGTATCGCACAGTGCGAACCCCTCCCTTGTAAATCCACGTCTTGTGATAGTGCTCTCGCTTCAAATCAATTCATTGGATGATGAAGATACAAAAATGGTATCATTATCAAATACATTGATGAGATAAGCGAGAACTGATATCACTTCCATTTTAGAATGTTAGGAGGAACCGATCGATGAAAGCTGTGTTATGCAAGGCTTTTGGGCCTCCAGAGAGTCTAGTCATTGAAGAGGTCGAACCGCTCAAACCTGGGAAAGGTCAGGTGGTTATTAGTGTGAAGGCATGTGGTGTGAACTTCCCAGATGCTTTAATCATTCAGGGAAAATATCAATCGAAGCCACCTTTTCCATTTACTCCGGGTAGCGAGGTTTCAGGCATTGTTAAAGAGTTGGGTGAGGGAGTAGATGCTTTCGAAGTTGGTACGAGGGTATTGGCTTTTATTGGTATGGGAGGTTTCGCAGAGGAGGTCATTGCTGACGCTTCCCAAATAATCCCGATGCCCCTCGCTCTGGACTTCACTACTGCTTCTGCTTTTTTGTTGACATATGGAACATCTCACCATGCGTTTAAGGATAGGGCACAACTTCAGCCAGGAGAAACATTGCTTGTACTTGGAGCGGCAGGAGGCGTGGGACTCGCAGCAGTCGAGCTAGGCAAGGCAATGGGAGCGCGAGTCATTGCTGCGGCTTCTTCAGATGAGAAGCTTGAAGTGTGCAAACAGCACGGCGCAGATGAAGTCATCAATTATTCAACAGAGGATTTAAGGGATCGCATCAAACAACTCACGAGTGGGAAAGGAGTTGATGTTGCATTCGATCCTTTAGGTGGAGGCTATTCTGAACTGGTTTTACGCAGTATGGCATGGGGTGGGCGATTTCTGGTAATCGGCTTTGCGTCAGGCGACATTCCACGCATCCCACTCAATCTACCACTACTCAAGGTCTACTCAATCGTAGGAGTGTTCTGGGGTTCATTTATGGAACGAGATCCCAAACACGGCCGGGAAAATATTCACGAACTGATCACATGGATGAATGAAGGTAAATTGAAGCCGCATGTTTCAGCAACGTACCCACTAGAGCATGTAGCTGATGCTCTGCATGATTTGATGGAACGTAAGGTCACAGGAAAAGCTGTCCTGGTGACGGAAGCATAACAGAAGGAGGAATTCAAATTGACAGCGCAAATCAATGGTAATCAGGTATACTACACGACAATTGGTGAAGGCCGTCCAATGTTACTGATGCATGGCGGCTCAGGGCTGGATCACACCTATTTTCGCCCATGGCTTGATCCACTCAGTGACCAGGTACAACTTATTTACTATGATCAGCTAGGCCAGGGACGTTCGACGAGACCTGAGAGCTACGAAGGCATAAGCATGAGCACCTGGGCTGACGAAGCTGATGCTCTTAGAGCATCTCTTGGATACGATCGCATCATCCTTCTTGGACATTCTTTTGGGGGATTCATCGCTCAGGAATATGCCTTACGCCACGGCGATCATCTTGAGGGCCTTATTTAATGTGACACCGCTCCTGTCTTAGACTACCAGGACGTGATCATGGCCAATGCACAGTCTCGAGGAACTCCTGAGCAAGTTCAAGCAGTCATTGCAGGACTCTGTGCGCCAGTAGCAGATGATGCGAGTTTCCAGCAACTCTGGACCACAATCTTGCCTTTGTATTTCAATCATTATGATCCGGAAATCGGTAATCAAATGGACGAGGCTACTCAGTACAGCGCACAAGGCTTTAATCAAGGTATGGGTGTATGTTTACCTACTTTCAATGTTCTAAGCCGATTGAATGAGATTAAGGTGCCAACGCTTGTTCTTGCAGGAAAATATGATTGGATTACACCACCAGCCCAGGCAGCTGAACGCCTAAACGCTCATTTGCCAAACTCGAACCTTGTCGTTTTTGAGGAGAGCGGTCATTTCCCATTTATAGAAGAAAACGACACATTTTTAACGACTGTTCACGATTGGCTTCAAAGCCTCAGCTCATAAAGTGCTATCTTAGATCAGAGACGAGCATCATTTGCCCGTCTCATTCCATTTGCCAAACCTGGACAGTCTTATCAAAGGAAGCTGAGGCAAGGCGCTTATTATCCGTGGACCAGGTTACAGAGCGAACAATATCAGAATGACCAGAATAGGTATATAATTGACGTCCATTGGTGGTATCCCATATCCGAACTGTCTTGTCACCACTGGCCGAGGCAATATACTTGCCATTCGGTGACCAGGCCACACCGTATACAAAATCGGTATGTCCACCTAAAATAAACTCATAGCTGCCATCAGTAGCCTTCCATACCTGAATGGTATTGTTATTGCTCCCTGCAGCAATGCGTTTGCCATCAGGGGACCAGGCCACCGACCACATGGTCGTGTTATACAACCGCAAGGTATAAAGAAGGTTGCCATTAGCCGGGAACCATACCTGGACGGTACCATCGCTACTAGCTGAAGCAATAAGCCTTCCATCGGGTGACCACGCTACTGAATACACATTACCAGTGTGACCTCTATAGGTATACATGTGTTGACCACCTGCTGCATTCCATACTTGAACAGTTTTATCACCACCAGCGGAGGCGATGCTCTTCCCATCAGGCGACCACGCTACTGTCCATACCCAATCAGTATGTCCAGTATAGGTAAGAAAGCTATCACCAAAAGTAGGATCCCATACTTGAACAGTTTTATCGTAACCTGAAGAAGCAATACGGTTACCATCATGCGACCATGCCACAGCATAGACAGTATCTGCTTGATGATGCACAATAGGATTATCGCCATTCGCTGCATCCCACACCTGTGCTGTAGCGTCAGCGCTGGCCGAGGCAATACGCTCTCGAACAGGCGACCACTCCACTGACCATACCCAATCAGTATGTCCAGTATAGGTAAAAAGAAGTTTTGTCTGCATTTGCCTGGTATGTGTTGGTGTTTGCAGATGTGAAACTAGAGCAATGCCACCACCAACAAGGCCAACAGCAGCGAGACTCGCAAGACCTATTACAACACCACGCCTGGAAATTCGCCTGTGTTGAATTTGAGATGGTAGCGAGGTCGTCTCTGGTTGTTGCAAGACTGAAGATTCATTGAGCATTGACGTTGTTGGGGGAGTTGGAATAAGTTCGGGCGGCAGACTTTGCACTGTTGCAAAACTCTCCTCGAATGATTCCGGGTTCGATAAAACAATTGTAGTTGAAGGCGAAGGCGCCTGGGTTTCAGTTGAAGGACCATCAGGAATGACATACGTAGATACCTGCCCTTTACCAAGGGCTTTCTCAAGTGCAAGCGCAAAGAGCTGAACATTTTCAAATCGTTGTTGTGGATCTTTGGCGAGTGCTCTTAAGACTACCTCTTCGACAGCAGGGGGCAGTTCTGGCACCTTCTCAAGTAACGAGGGTGGAGAAGTCAGAGTATGTTTGACAGCAATTTCGGCAAACGATCCCTGGAATGGGCGAGTGCCGCAGAGCCACTCGTAAACTACAATGCCAAGAGAATATTGATCGCTGTTGGGGCAAGCCTGAGATTGGATCTGTTCAGGAGCCATATAGGCAACGGTTCCCGCCATATCTTGAATTCCCTGCGTACCACTACTGTAGCGTGAGCTATGTGAAACAACCGCGATGCCAAAATCACTGAGCAATATCTCGTTCCGCCGACCTACAAGCATATTTTCAGGTTTGACATCGCGGTGAATAACCTTTTGTTCGTGCGCATATTCTAAAGCCGCGGCAACCTGCCTGGTATAGCTGACTACAGTAGCGGGAGCCACGGGAAGACCTCTAGGATGACGTTTACGCAAGGTGCCATTGGGGGCATAGTCTACCACCAGGAAAGGGGTTGTATCCTCTACATTAAATTCGAGAACACGTACAATATTGGGATGCAGTAAGCGTGCTACAGTACGCGCTTCGGTCAGAAAGTATTCTACATCATCGCTTTCCAAGCGAGCATGAAGCACTTTAATGGCTGCAAAGGTATCCAGGTAAATATGCTGGCCCAGGTAAACTTCGGCAAAACCACCCTGTCCAATCTTGCGTACGAGGCGATAGTTACCTAGCCGCTGTCCCACACGATCCGTCATATTTGCCTCTTTCGGATGCAAATCAGTTCCCTATGTTCGATGTTACCTTTGTCCATTGTAGAGAATACATATAAGATACGTCAAGGAGATAAGTTCGCTCACAAATGTAGGTAAGATGGTCAACACCGATGGAGTGCGAGATGCTTCGCTGCGCTTAGTATGACAAGTTGGCGGTGGTTTCATCACAGTGGCTACTCACCACAGGACACGAGATGCTTCGCTGCGCTCAACATGACAAAGGGAGAGTTGACTTCTGATGAGCCTGATATGGCAAGGGGAGGATTAGCTTGTCTGCCTCGTAATGGCAACACGATTGGGTTCCTCTGTTGGTAATCCATAGACCTCCCTAAAAAGGGAGTATAATAATCGGTATGTATGAAACTTACGAAAAGGGGAAATGTATGATAGATACGAATATTCCGTCTGGTTTGGAACGGAGAAGAGAAGATTACAGGTTGATTACAGGATCCGGGCGTTATGTTGACGACCTTAGATCTCCAGAGGGAAGACCACCTGCCTTGTACATGGTAGCAGCGCGAAGCCCATACGCTCACGCAGTGATAACTGGTATCAGCATGGATGCAGCGCGCAACGTGCCAGGGATCGTCGCGGTTTTTGAGAGTTCGGAACTTGTGAATGACCTGCCATCTCTTGACACATTACCTTTACCAATACCAGGTTTGAAAAAGCCAAC
>Ga0116218_1000183_pt1 | contig 45865 bp, 45 predicted proteins | sample Sb_taG_2_FD_88966 | JGI IMG/M metagenome (GOLD analysis project Ga0116218, IMG submission 88966) | Peat soil microbial communities from Weissenstadt, Germany - Sb_50d_5_LS metaG | ecosystem: Environmental > Terrestrial > Soil > Wetlands > Peat | place: Germany: Weissenstadt | collected 2010-09-21 | reverse complement strand
GTATTCCCGGTAGGCGGTGGCGGGGGCAGCCGCGAGCAGCGCGATGATGTCCTCGGTGTCCATGGTCGGCTCCTTCGCGCCGCGGGTGCTGGCCGGCGCTGCCAGGGCCTGCTGCACGCCGGCAATCAGGCGGGGGATGTTCAGGTAGCCGCGGCCGAGGCGGCATGGATCGGAGTCCGGGGCCGGATCGCAGCTGCCCAGCACGAGCGAGCGGATCTGGTGGGCGCTGAGCCGGGTGCCTGCCGCCTGCAGGCACAAGGCGACAGCACCGGTCACGTGCGGCGTTGCCATGCTGGTGCCGCTCTTGCGGGTGAGCAGGCCGGGGCTCCGGCTGGCGATGATTGGAGCCGACCGGGCTGCGAGCACGGCCACGCCGGGCGCGGCGAGGTCGGGTTTGGGGCGGAGGTCCCTGCTGGGGCCGCGGCTGCTGAACGGCGCGGCGGGCCGGCCCGGGTCGTGGCCGTTGTAGGCGCCGACTATCAGCGGGAGGTGGCTGGTGGTAATGCTGCCGATCGTCGTGGCCGAGTTGCTGTCAGCACGAGTGAACCGTGCCTGGCAGCCCGGGCACGAATCGTCTCGCTCGATCCAGGCATGGAATCGGCCGCTGCTGACCCGGCGGGCTTCGAGAGTAACCGTCCAGTTCCCTGCGTGGCCGATGGGGTCGATGAACGCGACGATGTGATTGTCGCCGTTGTTCGGGTCGTGTTTGCGGTGGTACACCCGGCCGATGAGGCGGCCCTCGGCGAGGAGGTCAGATCGCTCGCCGAGGCAGATGGCACGGTTTGCGGCATGACCAGGCGGGTCGACGCGGACGGCGAACTCGTCTGCGCCGTCGTACCAGATCTCGAGTTCGTTGAGGGTGATGTCAGCCGGATCGACGACGAAGCTGAGCGAGCGTGCCTCTCCGGGCGCGATGGTGCCGCGGGCGTGGGCGTGGCGGCGGAAGTAGTTGCCGGCGCTATTGACGATGAACCGCCCGGGCGTAGCGGAGAGCAGCTCGTCGAACGCGCGTTCCACCAGGGTCGTGCCGTCCTTCGGCCCGCATATGCGGCCCGCGCTGATATTGATCACGCACGGCTGCGCCCCGGCTGTGGCCGAGATGAAGTCGACCGCCTCCAGCAGCCGGACCGAATCGCCGAAGTTCGCCAGCCCGCCGGTGTTGCGGTCAGCCAAGTGGACGAAGATCAGGTCCGCGTCGGGCGCGAGCCCGGTAGGGCCGCCGGCTCGGCCGTTCCCGGCCGCGATGTCCAGGACGTGCGTGCCGTGCGTCCCGAGCCCTGCAGGGTCGGCGATCGCCGGGTGGTAGCCCAGCAGTTCGTAAGGCCGGGGGCCTTGCAGCGCACGGTCGATTTCGTCCCCGTCGTGGACAGTCCCGTATCCGTAGGGGTCCGGGCGCGGCCCGGCCGCCTGGTCGCGCTGGTCCCAGAACGACAGGAAACGGGTACCACCCGGTCCGCGGTCCGCATCGGCCGTTGCCGGGACGGCGGGCCAGCGAAACGCCGCCGAATCCACATCCACACCCCAGTCGGCGGACGCCACCACCACGCCCGCCCCGGTCAGGGTCAGCGTGGGGCTGCGCCGGATGTCAGTCGGGCGGATGCCCGGCTGAGCAGGACCGGGGATCTCCGGCTGGGCCGACTCGAATCCGGGACTGAGGCCGCGCGCCGCCTTGAGGCTGACGACGTCCGGCCGTGCCCGCACGGCGATGACGTCCCGGGCACGGATCCGGCAGGTCGCGATCGCGCCGAAGCGGGAGACAATCCGCACATCGGGGATCTCGATCCCAGGCCGGGCAAACCGGATGATCGCCTCGATGATCCCCGTGCCGTCGGTTACCGCCTCGGCCCGCAGCAATTCCCACAGGGCCGGGTCCACTGCGCACCCGGCATCTACGAGCCAGTGAGGACTGTCACGAATACCAAACCGGTAATCCCGTCAGCCTGGGCCGTAATTTGCACCTGCTCTTGGGCCGGAGTGGTCGCTGGGGCGAGGGTGTAGGTGGTCTGAGCGCTTGGCCCGGGGGCGACCGTCAGCTGGTCGTTTGGGCTGCTGTTCCAGGTGAATTGCGTCCCGGGAAGCAGATTTCCGTTCCTGTCAAACGCGGCCGCGGTTAGGCCACCCGTGATTGCCTTGCTGCCCAGGGTCAGTGTTGGCGGGGCGCCGATGGTGATACTGTGCACCGCCTTAGATGTGCTTGTAAACCTGCTGGCGGCAGCGATTCCGACGACCGCGGCACCGCCGATGACCCGTGGGTCGAGCAGGAACCCTTCGATTCCGCTCCTTTGCCTCTCGGGCGAGAGCAGGAGGAGAGGGGCAGCGAGGATCGCTGCGCTCACGTTGGGGTGGTTCTCGAGGGCGTCGAACTGGTTGATGATCTCCGCCGTAGCGATGCCGGCGACCGTGGCCCAGTTGCCCCGGCTCGCCCGCCGGTTCGACTCCTTGAGTTGGCGGCGAAGAGAATCCAGCTCCATCTTCGTCTCAAGATCCAGGTGGCGGATTGCCCTGAGGGTCTGCCGCGGGCTCGGGCCCGGAGCTCGGGCTGCTCCCGGCGGCGGCATCGGCCCCCGCGGTAGCGCCGGCGGGCGCCGCAATCCCGCCTCCCGCTGCTGCCGCTCGAGCATCATCCGCCGCCGTTCGAGCATGATCCGCTGCTGCCGTGCGCGGCGCGCGTCAGACCTTGCATCCTCGCCGAAGTCTTCGTAGTCGGCCTCGCCGCTGCTTTCGCTTCCGTAGTCGGCCTCGCCGTTGCTTTCGTAAACCTCTGATTCCAGGTCTTCCATCCACGTCTGGCTCATGCGTCCACTCCCTGCTCGGTTTGATGGTCGTTGTCCTCATCAGCTGTCACGCTGCCGTCAGGCACGTGAGCGTCGGTACGGATGCCGGGCAGCCTGGCGATGGCGGGCCTGACGAACTCGTCAAACAGCTCGGGCTCTGGCTGGATCCAGCCCGCAGACCCCCGGCCTTGACACAGCCCGCAGTCAGCCTGCAATCCCCAGCACTCACACGCACCCAGTGCCGCCGCCAGCAGGATGTTGATGTCAACGGGCCTGTCATCCGCGGCCGGCGGCCTGGGTACTGTAAAGGTCTCGCTTGCCGTGAAATCCTCTGCCGTCGCGGCTGTATAGAAGGCGGTTGCGGTGGGTGCGGCGACCTGCCCCCATTGCGCCATGGCCTGCTGCAATACTCGTCCGGCAAAACCTGACGGATCAGGCAGAACGCGTTCGAGCAGGGCTTGCACTTCCTGCAGCTCGGTCCGGCTCATGAGTCCAGCCCGTCCCATTCGGCGGCCTCTGCTAGCTCCAAGTTGTCGGCGCCGAGCAGGTCGGCATACAGCGACCTGAGTGAACCGGCCGGAGCATCGTCAGGGACGCTTTCGGCGTCACCAGCTTGCTCGAGATACATCAACTCATCAGCATCGGCTGCGGCCTGCCCGAAGACCTGGCTGAGCAGCCCGAGCAGCTGCGCGGCGGGAACACCGCTGACCTGCTGGCGGCCGTGCTGGCCAAGGGCAGTCGCCAGCAAGCCCCGCAACACATCAGGCTGCTGGGTAAGCACCAGGCCCTGCGCCGCGGCTGCCGAGCCACCCGCCACCGCAGACGCCGGACCCGGGCTAAGCGGCGAGATGACTGGCGCAGCCACCGCGGTGCTCGGCGCGGGCGCCGCGGCAACCGGACGGGCAGCGGCCGCGGGCGGGGCAACTGGAGCGGGCAGGGCACTCGCCGCAAGACGACCGAGCGTCGTGCCCGCAGCAGTGCCTGCAGGCCCGCCGACGAGCGTGCCCGCCGCTCCGCCAAGGACCGGCAGTGCGGTCCCGGCCACCGCCGCGAACGTCGGATCTGACGCCAGCTGACTTGCGCTCTTCCCGATCTGGTTAAGCGCAGATGCGAAGTTGATCGCCTCCGCCGGGCTCATTGAGTCCAGGAGGTTCATAAGAGCGTCGCCCATTTCCTCGTCGCTCGCGTCCGCGTACTCTTCGCGCATCGCGGACCGCAGCGCATCGGCGAGATCCCGGGCTTCTAGATCCTCGAACCAGCCGTCTTCACCCGTCAGGCCGCCCGCGGGGGCAGGGATGCCACTGGGATCAAAAAGTGTCACGGTCTAGCCTCCTTCAGGAGCACCGTAAACAAGCGCCCGTCACGAGGGCGTCACCATCGAACAGCCGACATAACACTGCGCTAGGCCAGCCCGGGACCAGATCGTGCGCACACTACGCCTTTTCATCCTGAATCAGCCCGGAGGTGTGGGCTTCCCCTCGTAGCGTGGGGTCCGCCGGTTTCCGCTCTGTCGCACTTTCGGTGGTGACGGTGCATAGCCTCAGCTGAGGAGGATGCGGTGGCGCAGCAGGGTAAAGCCCGGCGCGTCCGTACATCTCCTGGTGCCCGTTGAGGACCCGACGCTGCTCCAGGTCGCTCTCCCGCTGATGGCTGACGCCGCAGGCCTTGATGATCGGGCCGTCGCTGCGCATCTGCGCTTGCACCCGGGCCAAGTGGCGGATCTTCTCTCCGATGTCGCGGCGCCGCAGCATCCTCGTCTCAGGGTGATGGTCGGAGAAGGGTGACGTCCTGAGAGCTAGCCGCGCGGCCCCGCGGGTGTCAGTGGGCTGCGTTACCTTCCCGCCGTGCAGAAGCCGCTCCGGACACATTCATTGGGACGAATGACGCCGGCGAGGCGGGCGGCCAGATGGACTCGTAAGATAGCTGCCCGGGAAGCCAGTACCGTCGTGGCCCGCACGGCGTGACTACAGCTCGATTTCTGCCTGGTATGAGGCTTCGGTCTGGAGGGTGCGCTCGGGTTCTGCATGGGCTTCTCGTTCGAGACGAGCGGCGTACTGGGCTCTGGCTTCCCGGTCAGCCTTTTCCGTGGTGAAACGCTCGGCTGCCTCAGCGGTCCGGGCAAGTAGTTCGTCGAGCCTTGCCGTCTGGTCATCACGGCCGGGCTGGCTATCGGCCTCCGGGTCGGACCCGGGGCTGCTTTCCGGTCCACGCGCGGGCTCGGACTCATGCTGGGGTGGCCAGGGTTTGCCTGCGGCGATGGCGGCCTGGTGCTCGCGTTCGATGGCCCGGTCCACCGCGGCGACGTCGACTTCGAGCTGGCGCCACCACTCCACCGTGGTCTTCGGTTCCGCTTCGGTCTCGGGCTGCCGCTGTTCGGCTGTCTGTAGCGCGAGTCCGCGTCGCTCCAGTTCGACCCTGGCTTTCCCGGCTGCTTCCCTTCTGCTGCCGGTGCTGGTAGCCCATTTCTCGTAGCGGGCGTTCGTGGCTTCGAGTTGCTCGCGCTGGGCCGCCATGTGCCGGGCAAGCGCCGTCGCGCTCGCCGATCTGGCCGGGTCGTGCCTGATCTCGGCGTCGGCGGACTGTTGCAAGGCGTCGGCCTCGGCTTGTGCGGTGAGCCGTAGTTCCCGGGAGACGTCGGGCGGGGCGCTGGCCAAGGCGCGGTCCCCGTCGAGGATCCGGGCCGCGAGCTCACCTTGGGTCATGCGGCGGATGATCTCGGTTTCGTCGCGCATCTCCAGAGCGCGGATCGCGGCCCGGCGTAGGTGGTCGAGTTCGGGGTTGCCGCGGTGCGGTTCGGGTGCGATGGCCTGGCCGGGGTCGGTGATCCCGGCGGCTTCCCGGTAGGCCGCGGCGGTCGCGGCCCGCCGGGCGTAGTCCTCGCGCAGCAGCGGCGAGGCGTGCGGGGCCAGGACGCCGAGCTGGTTGGCCAGCCACGGCTCGGGGCTGGCGGCCAGCTGTTCGCCGAGCGCGCGGGCCCGCTGGTCCAGCCCGGCGGCCAGCTCGTGCGCCACGGCGGGCGCGTCCTTCGGTGTCCGCTGCGCCCAGGTCACGTCGTGGCCGAGGTTGGGCAGCTGAAGCTGCTGGAGGCGGCCGTACAGGACGCTGGAGATGGATCGGGCGCCGTCCATGGGCGCGGCGGTGATCTGGTCGATGACGGCGCCGATGTCGTGCCCGGCTAGCTGCACAGCTCGCAGCCGCTGCTGGAGGACTGGGCGGGAGTGTTCCCGATCGTACCGCCAGGCTTCGGCTTCGCTGAGCCTGGCCTTGATCTCCTGGTCGATCTGCGGGTACAGCGACTGCCTGACTGAGGCGGACCAGAGGGTGAGCAGGTGACCGGTTCCGCCGGTCTGGTCCTGGGCGTGGCGGATCTGCTCGGTGGCGGACAGGTCCGCGTCATCACGGTCCAGGATGGCCTTGACCACCGATTCGGGTGAGACCTGCTGATACGGCGGGTGCCCGGATGGCGCGGTGTTCCCGGTGACGATGTGCGCGGTGTTGGACTCCCGGCCACGGGTCAGCCCGACGTACAGGGACTGGCGGGACAGGGTGCCGGTGACCAGCAGGTGGGCGGCGTCCACGGTCCGGCCCTGCCCGACGTGGGTGTTGCCCGCGTAGTCCAGCTCGGCGCTGTCCGCCAGGTACGCCCTAGGAACTAGGAACGGGCTGGTCCAGGTCCCGTCGAGTTCCCGCCGCCGTACCTGGGCATCGGGCCCGTGCCAGCCGGTGATCTTCAGCGTGTCCCGGTTGGTCAGTTCCCGGCCGCCCGCGTTGATCTTGGTGTTGAGCCGGGCCCGGATCAGGTCGCCGGTCCCGGCCTGATTGCCGTCCGACAGTGCGGCCTGGGGCCGCTGGACGGTGCCGAGCTGGATCAGCTTGGCCTGGACCCGGCGGGACAGGTCGGCGGCCTCGCTGTTGGACCCGGCCAGCAGCAGGACATTCTTGCCGCGCAGATGGTCGGCCAGCCACATCGAGGCGGCGCGGTCCATGGCCGCGTCCTGGTCCGCGCCGCGCATCTTCCCGTGCCGGTCATAGTCGGCGTACGCGGTGAAATCCCCGGCCCGCAGCCGCACCGACGCGTTCGCTTCCCAGGCGGCGTCGAACCGGCGGACCTCGTGCAGCTCCGCGCACGGGACTTCGCGGGCGAGCAGCCGGAACATCCCGCCGGCCTCGACCGCGCCGAGCTGCTCGGTGTCGCCGACCAGCACCAGCCGCGCCCCGGCGGCCCGGGCCGCCTCCTGGACCATCGCCAGGTCAGTCGTGGCGAGCTGGCTGGCCTCATCCAGCACCAGCACGTCGTTCTCGTGCAGCGGCACGGGCCGGCGCAGCTCGCCGGAGCCTTCGATCTTGCCGAGGAACGCGGCGATGTTGTACGACTCGGCCAGGCCCTCGCTGGCCAGCACCCGGGCCGCGTTCGTGGCCGTGGCCAGCCCGATCACCCGCCGGCCGGTGAACGAGGTCCACAGCCGGGCGAACTCGGCCATCGTGTGGCTCTTGCCCGCCCCGGCCGCAGCCACCAGCACGGTCATCGCCGTGGTGGCGGTGAGCATCGTGACCACGGCGTCGCGCTGCCCGGTGTCCAGCCCGGTGCGCCCGGCGGCCGCCCGGGCCTGCTCTGCGGTGACGAGCTGCGGGACGGCCCGTTTGGCGGCGGTGAGGATCTGCTGTTCGGTGTCGAGGTGGGCCAGGGTGCAGTACCGTTGCTGGTTCGGCGGCCGGTAGATGCTGCCCCCGTCGGAGGCCCGGACCCCCAGGCTGGTCACGTCGGTGAGTTCCGGCGCGGTCACCTGGACGACCTCGGTCCCGGCCCGGCCGGAAACGGCCAGCTTGGCCACCTCGGTGACCACCGCCTCGCCGTCGGCGCCACAAGGAAGCACGGGCAGCGCCCGGTGCACTTCGAACCGGAGCTGGGCCATCGACCAGACCGCGTGGTGCTGTTGCACCTCGGCGACGGCGATGCGCGCGGCTCTGCGCTTGGCCGCATCGTCGAGCACCGCCGGTGCACGCCCGGCGTGCTCGGCGGCGAACCGGGCGACCTCCTCGTGCACGGCCGACACGGCTTGCACTTCCCGCTGCGTCGTCTGCGCTTCCCAGGCGGCCAGCCGCTGCGCTTCGGTGGGCTCGGCGGTGCCGGCCTGCCCGGCGACGGTGCGGCGTGCTTCGGCTTTGGTGCGCCGGGTGTTCTGCGCCGCCTGCTGGCCGAGCAGCCAGATCGTCCGCTTGGACGGCGGCTTCCCGTGGATCTTCTGATACTGGCCGATCAGGGCCTTCAGCTCGGGTGTCAGCGCCCGGGACCTGGAGCTGAACAGGTCCATCACGTCCTGGCTGACCCCGCCGACCTCAGCGCCATTCCCGTCGGCCCGGGGCACCATGGCATAACCCAGCGCGGACAGCCTGGTCTCCACCATCCGGTCGATCACCGGGGCTATCGCGAGCCGCTGGTTGTGCAGACTGCGGGAATCCAGCGTGCGCCATTTGTCGTCGGCGCCATCGGCGCGCTGTACCCGGTTCCACACCGCCACATGCACATGCAGATGAGGGTCGCCGTCGCGGCTGATGTGATGCAGGAACATGGTGGCGACCAGGCCGTCACCGTCGCGCCACTCCCCCGTCCGGGCCGAATGGTGCCCGGTGCGGGTGTAGGTCGCGTGCCGTTCCAGCCACGCAACCGCGTCCCGCGCCGCATCCATCACCGCGGCCTCGATCTCATCGGCCCGCGCGTCGAGCACGGCGGCCTGGTCCTGCTCGCCACGCTCGCGCGCCTGCCAAGCCGCGACCCGGTAGGAGGCGTGCTGCACCGACACGCTCTTGACCGCGTCGACGGTCAGGTCGAAGTACGGCACCAGGTGCGGGTCCGTGCCGCGCTCGGCCGTGCGGACCTCAGCCATCTCGACCGCGCTGGCATATGGATGCGCGGCCAGGTACGCCGCCACCGCGGCCTGTTCACGTTCGTCGGCCGCCCGGGATTGGCGGCGCTTCACGAGCAGTTGCCCGCCCGGGCCGATGTTGTGCTGGTACGGGCGGCCGATCACGGCCGGGTCGACCTGGCCGGTCAGGCCGAGCGCTGCAGCGCCCTTGCCGGCCCACTGGCCGGGCGACTCGCCGGTCGCCGTGTAGTAGGACATCGCGCCGACGCAGCCGCCCGCGTGCTGGCCCGAGGTCAGGTAGGCCACGTCGTGGCCCGGATGAATCGTCGTGATCGTGGTCACGGCCGGTCACCCCGCCGGCACTTACCGCTAGCATCTGTCGCTGATGCCTGTCTAGGAGCGCTTTCGGCCATGACCGGACGGTAAGCGGGCACTGCGCACGTTTGGCGGATTTGGCCCGGCGCTCAGCGGCCGACGGAAGGACTGGGGCGGTCTTCGTAAATGATCATGAAACCGGTCTGGGTTACTGTGGTGGCCCGTCCCGCGGTCGGGTTGTCGGCCGGGAGGTAGGTGCTGAGATGACTGTGCTGTCCGCCTTGACGGCTGCTGCTGCGTCCCGGACCGGTCCGGTCCGGGACCGGCAACGAAGACGCGGCCTTCGCGGCCGCTCGCCGTTCGCTGCCGCCAATGACATGGGCGGCCGCTCCCTAGCCCAGGATGCGCGTGCGCAAACCGACGGCCATGCCCGGGTACCGCCAAGCACCGCCCGGCACAGGTGCTTGTCGGTTCAACTACGTGCCTGAGGATAGCGGCGTACCATGCCGCTAGCACCAGCCCGGGCGAATCCGGGCACAGTAAGGCCCCCTGGACCATCCGCCAAGATCACCCAGGGGGCAAGGCCCCTGCAATAGGACCCATCATGCAAGCTAGCACGGCAAATACCCAGCACGATAGGGGATCTCCGGTCCCCCAGGTCCCGCCCGAGCTGCTGGAAACGGTGGCCCGGGCCCTGGTAGCGGCGCTCGTCCCGCCGCCCCGCAAGCCCGCTCCGCCCGGCACCGGGCAGGCCCCCGATTTCCTGACCGCGGCGCAGCTCGCGGCGCGGCTGGGGGTCTCCCGGGAGACGGTGCGGCGGCTGGCGATCACTCGTGCGCTGCCGCACACCGTGGTGTGCCGGGGCACCCGGAAGACGACCCGCCGGTTCCCGCGGCGGTTCGCGGACGAGTTCGCGGCCAGCGGCCTGGACACAGCCGACCTGGCCGTCTTCGCCGCCCAGTGGCGGGCGCGGGTGACCGCGCCCGGGCAGTGACGGCTGGCCAGCCGCGTCACCGCACCCCCGCACTGCCGGTCCCGGCCCTGGCCGGGTGGCGGTATCGGGCTGCGTGCCGCGGCACCGACCTGGAGGTATTCTTTCCCGGCCGCGGCGAGCCGGCCGAGCCCGCCCGGCAGATCTGCGCGGGATGCCCGGTCCGGCAGCCGTGCCTGGACTACGCCCTCAGCCACGGGATCACCCACGGCATCTGGGGCGGCCTGACCGAACGAGACCGGCGCCCGCTGCGCGTTCAACACACAGCCGCCGCCCGGCGAGAACGTGATCAGGCGATCGCGGCGGCAGCTGCCGCCGGGAACACCATGGCGGCGATTGGCCGGACGTTCGGCCTGGCGGCCACGTCGGTGAGCCGGGTCCTGGTCCATGACACGGACCGGCGGAGGCGGTCATGAGCCACATCGGACCCGAGCCCGGCCAGCGGCTCGAGACCAGCGTGCGCCGCCGGGCCGGGACCAGACGCGGCCCCGGCTCCGTGCTGATCGCCGTAGCGGCGTGGCTGCTGGCGCTGACCGGCGGCGGCGCGCTGTACGTCTCGTTCAGCGCCCAGTACACCTACATTCTCGCGGTCCGCCGCCAGGACACGGCCAGCGTGATCGAGGCGCTGCTGCTAGACCTGGGGATGATCGTGTTCACGCTGCTCGCGCTCGCATTGTCCCGGGCGGGCCAGTCCGCCCGAGCCGAGCGGGCCCTCATCCTCCTCTGCGCGGTCGCCTCCGCCTGCATGAACATCTCCGCCGCCGACGTGGCCAGCCCCCGGTCGGTCGCCGCGTACGCAGTCGCGCCGGTCGCGCTGGCCGTGGTGGTGGATCGGGTGGTGGCGGTGATCCGCCGCCACGTCCTGGCCGACGCGGAGCCTTCGGCCTGGACAACCGTGGGCCGCGCCGCGGCGGCCGCGGCCAGGATCGGCGGCCTGGTACTGCTGTACTTGCTGCGGTTCGCCCTGGCCGCCCCCGAGACCGCCCGGGGCCTGCGCCAGATGGTGCTGGCCGCCGCTCCCCTGCCCGCATTCCCCGGTTCGCCCGTGCCGGAGACGGGCGAACCGTCTTGTACCAAGAAATCAGTTTTTCTCGCCCTGTACCGTGCCCATCCGGACTACGGGGACCGCAGCAGAGCTAGCCGGGTCGCCGCTGAGCTGGCCGCGCAGGCCGGATTGCAGCCGGGCACCGCCCGCAGCTACCTGTACGCCGAGCTAGACGGCAGGAAATCATGACCACGGACCCGCCCGCGGACCCCTCGCCCCGCGCTCTGAGCGAGAGCCTGGCCGCCCTGGCCGCCCAGGTCGCTGACCTGCGCGGTCAGATCCGCGCCCTCAACGAACGGCTCGACCAGGCCGGGCTCCACGCCGACCTGAACCTCGCCACCCGGTTCGAGGAACTCGCCGGGACTGTCGTCGACGCCCTCGACACTGCTTCCCCTCGCGGACCCGCCGCGCCGTATTGGATCGGCCTGGACCGCGACATCTACCACGCTCAGCTGGCCGACCTGCTGCGGTGGGCCGACACCGTGCTCCGCCAGCAATACGGCGGCTACCAGCTCGCCGACTGCTGGCCCCGCCACATCCACGCCATCTGGGAACTATCCACCCTGGCCGCCGAATGGCACCGCACCTACAGCGGCAGCCGCGCCGATCTGGCCCGGGCCCTGGAGTTCTACGACCGGTGGCTGCCCGGCACCATCCGCCGCATCACCGACATCACCCGCACCTGCATGCCGCAGTGCGCGACACTCCGCAGCCACGGCGACTGGACTGCTCGTCCCCGATACCGCTAACACCTGCTCCGCGCAGGATTCCGCGGCCGCGCCCAGACAGCCGGAGACCTTGCGGACCTGGGAAGTCACAGGGGACGGGTCACGCTGGCCGTCGCCCGGCCGTCTGGGGCGCCATCCTGCGAGCCACCGGGGGAGGCAGCGCGCAGGCTCCCCTATCCGCCGGACGGGTAGAGGGCATCGAGCTTGTCCATCAGATCGCATAGCGACCGCGCGCCGATGGTCGTGCCGTCATCGGGCAAAATGCCCAGCGGGAGGATCGCCCGCCACCGGTCATCCGGCCGCGCGGGCGTCACGATGGTCACGCCGGTCTGCCCGGCCTCGAACCGACGGCGCCGCTCGACGCAGTCCTGAAAGACGTCACCGCGCGGCAGCGGCCCGAGGGAACGCCCGCCGTAGGCCCGGTTCACCGGCCGGCCCCTTGTGACTGCTTGGCCTGCCAGTGCGCCCGGATCTTCCGGTCCAACTCATCCGCGGTGATTCGGGTCAATACCTGCCCGGCGCTGCTGATCGCTGACCAGGTACCGTGGTCGGCGCTAAAGGCGTGGTAGCCGCCGTCGGCCCATGCCTCTCCCAGTGCGGCCAGTACGGCGTCCTGGTCGACTGCGAACACAGTGCGCCGCTGTCCGGCAGTGCCGGCCTTCGCGGTACCGGTCATGGTGCTGCCTCCCATCGGCGTGCCAACGTGGTTATGGACAAGCCAACGCGGCGTACCGCGGACGGGTAAATGGGCTTGCGAGAACTTGCGAGGCGACTAGCCGAGTGCGTCAATCGCGGATGCGATCAGGGCACGCGCCTGCGGCCCGTAGACGGCTATGCCGGCGAGCCTTTCGAAGGCACGCACGTACAGGGTGATCTCGCTCGGGGCAGTGACCGTCACCTGGGCCGACAGCAATTCGACGTGCACCCGGGAATCGTCGAAGACGGTGAAGGTCTCCAATGTCCACATCGACCGTCCGTTCGCGGAAAACGGGATCACGCCTAGAGTTACCGCGGGAAGCGCGAGGGACTCCAGCAAGTGGCCGAGCTGCCCGGCCATGGTCTCGGCACCGCCGAGGCGGTACCGCAAGACTGCCTCTTCGATCAGCATGGCGAACTGATGGCCCGGCGACTGGACGATGCGGTTACGGTTCATCCTCGCCCGCACGGCGTCGTCGACATCATCGGGCGTCGCGTGGAAACCCGAGTTGGCCAGCAGCAACGCGCTCGCATAAGCCGGGGTCTGGAGGAAACCCGGGACAACCGTCGAGCAGTAGACCTTGAACAGGCGGGTGCGCTCATATAGCGGCCGACGGGCGTCTTGGGTGTGGCGCAGGCCCGTGCGCGTCAGCCGCCGCCACTCCACATACATCGAGTCGGCCGCCCTGGACGCCGCGATGAGGTCAGGGGCCTCTCGCTGGGCGCCGCATACCCGGCACCAGGCCTGGATATCGGCGTCGGTGAGTGCCTGCTTGGCCGACTCGATGCGGCTGGTCTTCGCCTCGTGCCACCCAGCAGCCGCGGACAGCGCCCGGGCGGTCAGGCACGCGTCCAGCCGGATCTCGCGCAGCCGCTCCGCGAGCTGCTGCCGTGCTCGCTGGACGCTCGACGACGGTGAGACTGCCATTTGATCAGGTCAATTGGGGCCGGTCAGACCGGCCGGTACAGGTCGTGCGGAATGGCACGTTTCCATGCAGCCTCGAACGCCTGGGTGCACAACTTCACGATGGAAGGGTCATCCGCCAGCTCGTCTTCGACGATCTCCCCGGTTCCGGAGAAGTAGTGGAAGCGCACCAGCCGGCCGTCGAACACCCAGTAATCATTGAGGGGCAGGCACAGATCCACCCCGCGCCGCCGGGGCAGCCACCGGACTTGCTCCCCGGCCGTGATGCTCACCGCGGCCGTCACTTCATACTCGAACCGGATGAAGGGCGCGAGCGGCTCGGATACGACACGGGCCCGGCGGAAATGAACTCCCCGGGCGGTGTGGGAGCGCACGATGGCCGACCACTCCGGATTTGCGTGCTCCGGGAGGAGCTTGCCCGCCTGCCAGTCTAGGAACCTCTGGTCGTCAGGCGTGTATGCGTCGCGCATCTCCAGATGCACGGCCGAGGTCGTCGTGGCGGCTATCAGCTCGCCGAATGGTGGCACCTTGGCCATTAAGCGCCTCCAGGATCATCGCCCTCATCCGCGCCGGGAGCCGGACCACCGACTCGTTGTCCGCGATCGGGCTGTGCCGTGCGATATCTCCCAGGGTCTGCGGGTCGGTGACCGTCCAGCCCTGGAAGAGGAGATCACCAGTTTCCTCCTCGGCGAAAACGGCTGGACAGTGGTCCCCCGTAGTATCCGGGTCGATCGCGATGAAGATTAGCGCCATGATTACCTCCAGCATCCGAGACTTGCGCCAGCTTGCGTTTACGACCGTCCCTCCATCCGACGGATACGTCAAGGGCCACCGGAAAGTCAGAATCCGCCAGGCTGCGCGGGCCGTACGCTGATCGCACGTTCTTTCGTGCGATGCCCTGCCGCGCTTGGTCGGCGGGGCGTACGCACTACTCCGCCCAGCCGTGGTGATGAGCCCTGGTGTTCTCAGGCGGTCGGCGTTTGGCCCGGCCTAGGTGCGCCGCCGTACCGAAGCTCGATCTCCCATAGCTGGCCGGTCTTTGCCTGTTCCATGGCCCGGACAACATGAACGATCGGGCTGGCTTTGAGCATCGCGCCGGTTAGTTCCAAGCCGCATGCGTCGTAGCAGCCGTAGCGCCAGGTGTCTGGGTCTGTCCATGGCGGGAATGCATCCCAGCGGAACGCCTTATGCATCCTCAAGAACTGGTAGTTCTGCCCAGCTGCGTCGGTCTGCCTGATGATGGACGGCCTTATGACGGCGTGATCCTGGTCGTCACGGCCTCGGCAGGCTACTGCCGCTCGAGCCTGCTCCGCGGCGGCGAGTTCCTGGTCGGCGGCTGCCGCCAGCTGGTCAAGCTCGGCGGTCGTCTTGGCTGACGGTTGGATGCCTTCATGTCCGAGCCGCGCTGATGCCAGCGGCATCCACTTGGTGGCGAGCTGGTCGGCCGGACAGGGCGGCCAGTGCACGGCACGGCATTGCGTGGGATGCGGAGATGTCCAAGCGTCAGCCGGGCTGGGCTGGGCGTGGATCAGTCCTATCGTCCCTGTCCTCAGGTCGAAACGCCATCCCGACTGGCGATGCCGGAACACGACCCGGGGCACTCGTGTATCCGGATGATAAAGCCGCAGATCGGTGATCCCGGCCCGTGCATAGTCCTCGTGCCGGGCGATCCATTCCGCGTCACTGAGTTCACCGCGCTGCAGTTCGATGGCGAGGCAATGGCCGTCGGGCATGACGACCTCGACGTCGCTGCGCGTAGGCCGTCCGGGGTCCAGGCCTCCACCCGGGCTGTGAATCCCTGTGCCTCGGCCCATTCCCGCACTGCCTGCTTGCTTTCGGCGTGCCACAGGCTTTCCGGGCTGTGCCTTCCGCCGGGTGGGACCATTCCGGGCGGATGAGCGAAGTGCTGCTGGCGGGCTCCGCCCTCCCGGCCCTTGGGCACCAGCGCTACGGCCCGCGGGCCGCCCGGCAGATCCGCCCCCTCATAGCACGCCAGGCATACCAGGGTGCGGTCACGGTTGTGACCCTTCTTCCGCCATTCCTCTGTGCGCCTGTCCCCGGCGTGGACTTCACGTCCGGTCACCAGGTCCAGGCCGACCACGAGCAGATCTGCCGCCACGACGCCTCCGACGATGAGCACGCGGCAGCGGGCAGCAAACGCCCGCGCCGCATGGATGACAGGGGCTGGCTGGCCAAGCCGGACCCGTCGTCGGGAGTCAGATGTTTGTGCAAGAAGTGCCGCTGAAGAAGGAAGTGCCGCTAGGCGCCGGGGCCGATCTTGCGGCGGTCAGAGGTGAGGCGGCGAAGATGAGTTGCGTGTTGGTCATGCCGGTGTCACCCGGAGGCTTGGTAGCCAGTATCGAAAGTATGCCCGGAACCACGCCTGCGCAATCCGCATCCGCCGAGGAGCCGGGAGATGCCTGACAATCCACCTGGTTGCGGCTTTACGTGTCGCCCGGATCAGCCGGCCATAGATGCCGGCGAGCCTCGGCGGCGAATTTCGGGACACCTGCCGAGGCAAGGCGCCCGAGCAGGTCCTCGATGCTCATAGCGGGAGCGGAGTAGCTGCGTGCCTGGTCACGCAGAGCCGCGACCGTGTGTCCCGGGTAGAGGTCAAGCTGGTCGAGGAGAAAGTCGTCCGGGTGGACGACCGTGATGTCATATGCCGCAGTCGATGTGTCTGGGAAGTCGTCAAGGTTGAACGTGACCAGGACCGCGGCATCACTGCGAACGGCGGCGGCAAGCACATGCCTGTCTTTCGGGTCGCAGGTCATCGTCTCCACGATGTTCTCGTATCCGCGGACCTCAGCGTCAGCGAAGGCCCGGCGCATCTCGCCGAGGCGGTATTTGACAGCCTCCGCTGGCAGGCCGCGGGCCACCAGAACCCGTTCGAGTTCGCCAAGGACGTCGGCTGACCACAGCGGCCGGTAGGTACCCGCCTCGGCAAGCCGCAGCAGCGAGTCGCACAGGTAGGCACCGTACAGGGTGCACGTGTCCAGGAATGCCGGGAACATCGCCATCGGCGACGATAACCGGGTCCGGATCGGCGGGCCGACGGTGGCCTCATACAGGCCAGCCGCTTGTCCTTCTTGCGCCATCCGGTCCAGGGCTTCCCGCCGCTCCCGGTGCATGCTGGCCTGATAGGCGAGGAGGTCGGCGAGCATAATGCGCCGGTGCCTGCCGCGCTGCTCATACGGGATCTCGCCGTCCTCGAGCAGCCGGACCAGCGTGGGCCGGGAGATGCCGAGCAGCTCGGCAGCCTCCTGGGTGGTCAGCAGCGCATTCTGCGGGATGACAGTGACACCCTGCCCGTGGGCCATCGCCGTTGCCACGTGAACTAGGGCATCGAACACCGGCCCTGGTACCTCAATGCGGCGGCCGTCGGCTCCGACCAGGGCAGGCTTAGGCTCGGGAACGGCCACCCCGCGCCGCGCCAGCTCAGTCACGAAGTCAACGACCTCGGCCAGCTGGCTCCCCTCAAGGAGGTACGTCGTGGCCTCCCCGCTCGCCGCCCGCGTGCTCATTTCGGCTCCCCTTTGCTCCCGCCCGTCTGCCAGAATACCTCTAAACGAAAAAAACGTAAACGTCTGCCGAGCGGGCAGAGCTTCCTGCGAAAGCTGGTGTTAGTCCTGGGAGGTGGATCCGGCGGTGAGCCGTGCGAGGTAGGCGGCGGCACGGCGGTCGACTTCGGGGACGGGGTCAGCGTAGTGCCGCAGAGTGGTCGCGCCGCCGCCACTGTGGCCAAGGCGGGCGGCAGTGTTGCGCAGGTCGAAGCCGCCCGCGAGGAGCTGGCTGGCCGTGTAGTGGCGTCCGCCCTTGATGTCGAGCTTGACCCCAGCTGCGGCGGCGACCTCGGCGACCTTGTGCGTCGCCCAGTCCGGGTTCCATGGCCGGGTGTGGGCCGGGTCGTTGGAGAACAGGTACGCGTCCTCGCGCAGTTCGGCCCCGACCACGGCCAGCTCGGCCCGGAACTCTTCCAGGTAGGCCGCAATCAGCGCGCAGGTGTCCGGGTCGATGGCCAGCCAGCGATCCTGATGGGTCTTGGTATCCTTACGGACGCGCTGGCCGCCGCGGACGACGTAGTTGAAGGCGATGTGCACTAGGCCCCGGTCCAGGTCAATGTCGCGGATCTGTAGCCCGCACAGCTCGCCGCGGCGCACGCCGGTGACCACCACCAGCCACAGGTACAGCCCCAGGGCGCCGCTGCGTCCCCGGGCCTCGGCGACCACCTTGGCGACGTCATCGGGCGAGGTGGCCGGTATGGGCCGGCGGATTGTGGTTGGGGGCTTGGCTGACGCGGTGGGGTTGCGGTCAGTCCACTCCCAGCGCTGCGCCGCGGCGAACGCACCGGACAGGATGCTGTGGATGCCGCGGATCGTGCTGGCCTTCATCGGGTGGCAGACGTGGGGCCTGCACCCGGCGCGGCGGCAGTCGTGGCCAGGCCCGGTCCGCTTCCGGGCGCCGGACAGCCCGGCGGTGGTCCCGGCCACGATCGGTCTCTGGCCGCGGCGGGCGAGGATCAGGCCTTCGGCGGCGAGCGCCTCGAAAGCGTGCCGGATGACGCCGGTCCCGATGTCCTGCAGGGCGCCCAGCTCGGTGATCGAGGGCAGCCCATCGCCGGGAGCGAGACTGCCGGACTGGATGGCCTCTGTGAGCGCCTCGGTGATCTGCTGCCAGGCTGGCCGACGGTCGCGCGGGTTGAGTACCAGGACCGGGACGTTGCGGTGCTCGGTGAACGGCCTGCCGGTGCAGGACAGGTCGCCGCAGCGCTTCAGCCGCGCGTACAGCTGGTCGAGGATGGGGCCGCGGACCTTCCGCACCTCCAGGTGCCCGAGGGCGGGCTTGATAGTGCGGCGGATGAATCCTTCGTTGGTCTGGCGCGTGGATACGTCCCACTCCGCGATCGCCGCGTACTCGTCGAGCAGCTTCGCCATGGTCGCGTTGGACTCGGGCGTGCGGCCTTCGGAGGCTTCCTTGAGCAGCCTGCCGAGCTCGATCTGCGCCTGCTGCTCGGTCTTGGCGGTGGCCTTGAGGCGGATGGCTCGCCGGGTGAGCGGGTCAATCCCGGCGTATACGGAAATACGGAACGACCCGCTCGGTAGTTGCTCTATGTAGCCTTTGGCAACTCTGGGCATAGCAACAGGGTAACTCTGCCCAGGACATTCGTCCCACGACTCGTCCCACAGAAGTGGTTACAATGCGGGCTTACCCGCTCTGACCTGGAGCCGGTGAGCGGATTCGAACCGCTGGCCTGCCGTTTACAAGACGGCTGCTCTGCCTGCTGAGCTACACCGGCGCAGACTCTGAGCATGGTAGCCGACCCGCCCGCCCGGCCGCGAAAACTAGCCGTTCGCCTGCGGGCTCCCGTGTTGCGGAGCCGTGTCAGGATATGCGCGGGCTGCGCCTGAGTTGTCCGGATGGCACTGGCCAGCACCGGCCGGAGAAACAGCGGCTCCCTCGCCGCACTGGTCTGGATAGCCAGGATTCCTGCGCGGGTGTTCGGTGAGTTCACTCTGCCGTGGGTGGATGACCCGACACATCGAGGCTATCCGCCGGGAGCCAGCGGTGCGGGCCGGGCGGGCGCAAGCCCCCGCCGTACGGTGTCCCGCAGGGCCCCGAGCGCCGTGTAGCGGGGAGCCCAGCCAAGTTCCTCCTTGGCCCGGGTCGTGTCGACGATCACCGGATGGCTGGCCGCCTCGACCCACTGCGCGGCGGGCGGCAGGAACGGCAGGGCCGCCACGGCCCGGGCCGCGAGCTGCGCCGGGCCCGCAGGAAGAAGCAGCGGGACCAGGCCGAATTCCCGGGCCACGTCGGCGGCGGTGAGGATCCCGTCGGCGGCGATGTTGTACGCCCCGGGCGGGCCGGCGGCCACGATGCACTGGACGAACGCCTGGCCCAGATCCTCCTCGTGCACGAACTGCAGCGGCAGCGCCGGCACCAGGACCGGAACCGGCAGCGGGAGCCGGCCGACGCGCGCGGCCAGGCCGCGGCCGAGCGGCGCGAGCGGCCCGGGTAGCAGGTCCTTGGCGCCGACGGTGTCCGGGCCGAGGACGATCGGCGGTCGCAGCAGGTACAGGGCCGGACTCCCGGCCCGGGCCGCCTCGGCCTGCAGGAGTGACTCCAGCTCGGCCTTCTGGCGTGCGTAGAACAGCCGCGCCGCGGGACGCACCGGCCAGTCCTCGGTCATCCCGACCGGGTTGTCCAGGTGGAAGCCGTACGCCGCCACCGAGGACGCGTAGACGAAGCGGCGGGCGCCGGCCGCGGCCGCGGCCCGGAAGGCGTTCAGGGTGCCGTCGAGGTTGACCGACCGGATCACCTCGGGTGACGCGGCGCCGGTGACCAGGAAAGCCAGGTGCACCACCACGTCAGCGGAGCCGAACGCGTCCCGCAGCGCCTCGGGGTCGCGGACGTCCCCGCGCCGGTATTCCATCTTCGTCCAGCCGTACGCGGCCGGGTCGAACGGGCGCCGGGCGATGCCCACGATCCGGCCCACCCGGTCGTCGGCCTGGAGCAGGGGGATCAGGCCGAATCCGAACGTGCCGGTCGGCCCGGTCACCGCGACGGTGAGATCCCGTTCGGTCATGCTTTCACCTTGCCAGAGGACGCCGGGGCGCACAAAAGAGCCGAAGGTCCCGGTGGCCGGGACCGAGCGACCCGGGCCAGGCCGGGACCGAGCGGCTTACCCTCCAGGTGAGGAACAGGATCAGGCGTGGTCGCGCCCGGCCGCGGGAGCGGCCAGGCCGGCTGCTGGGCAAGGGAGCCGTCATGGACAGGCTGAACCCGCTGGACGCTACGTTCATCGACGCGGAGGACGCGGACCCCAACACGTCGATGGCGATCGGGTCGGTCGCCGTGTTCGAAGGGCCGGCGCCCTCCCACGAGGAGACCCTGGAATACCTGGCCGGGCGCCTGCCGCTCGTGACCGGCTACCGCCGGAAGCTCCGCACGGTGCCGTTCCGGCTGGGACGGCCGGTCTGGGTGGAGGACCCGGACTTCGATCTGCGTTACCACGTCCGGCGCACCGCCCTGCCCGCTCCCGGCGGAGACCGGCAGCTGGCCGACCTGATGGCGCAGATCATGTCCCAGCGCCTCGACCGCGATCACCCGCTGTGGGAGTACTGGTTCATCGAGGGGCTGGCCGACGGCCACTGGGCGCTGCTCTCGAAGGTGCACCACTCCATGGTCGACGGGGTCTCGGGGACCGACCTGTACCACGTGATCTTCGACTTCTCCCCCGAACCCACGCCGCCCGCCGTCGACGACCGGGTGGCTGGCGCCGAGCCCTCCGCGGTTGAGCTGGCCGCCCGGGCCATGCTGGACACGGCGGTGCTCCCGGCCCGGCGAGCAATCGCACTGGGCGGCGCCATGGCCGATCCGGTGGGCGCCGTCCGCCAGGCGGCCGATACGGCACAGGGCCTCGCGAAGCTGACCCCGGCCCTGTGGCCCGCCACGGGATCGTCGCTGAGCGGGCCCATCGGCCGGCAGCGCCGCTGCACCTGGTCCCGGGCGTCGCTGGAGGACGTCAAGACCATCAAGCGGGCGCTGGGCGGCACCGTGAACGACGTGGTCCTGGCCGCCATCAGCGGCGGTTTCCGCGCGCTCCTGCTGGGCCGGGGCGAGGAGCCCGGGCCGCACATGGTCCGCTCCCTGGTCCCGGTTTCGCTTCGGGCCCCGGGTGAGGAGAACCTCTACGACAACCGGGTCTCCGCGCTCCTGGCCGACCTGCCCGTCCACATCGCCGACCCGGTGGAGCGGCTCAAGGCGGTCCAGGACCAGCTGGCGGCCCTGAAGGCGAGCAAGGAGGCGATGCTGGGCGAGGCCCTGATCACCGTGGGCCGTTACACGCCGTTCCCGCTCGCGTCCGCGTCGCTCAGGCTCATGTTCGGGCTGCCCCAGCGGGATATCGTCACGGTGACCACGAACGTGCCGGGCCCCCAGCAGCCGCTGTACGGCATGGGCCGGCGGATCGTGGAGATCATCCCCTACGTCCCGATCGCCACGACGGTCCGCACCGCGGTCTCGATCTTCACCTACTCCGGTCAGGTGACGTTCGGGATCACCGGCGACTTCACCACCGCTCCGGACATCGACGTCCTGGCTCGCGGCATCGAAGACGACCTGGCCGAGCTCCTGAAGGCCAGCCGGCCAGCCGCGCCGGAGGCGTGACCTTGGACTCTGGTCAGCGGCCGCTTCCCGCCCGAGCATGGGTGACGTGGCTGAGATCACCCGGCACGACGGCGCCGCGATCGAGGTTCGCGGCCTGACCAAGTCCTACGGCGACGTGCACGCGGTCCGGGGGATCGACGTGCTCGTGGAGCGCGGGCAGATCTTCGCGCTGCTCGGCCCGAACGGGGCCGGGAAGACCACCACGGTCGAGATCCTCGAGGGCTACCGGTCACGCGACGACGGCACGGTGAAGGTGCTGGGCTACGACCCCGCCCGGCAGCGGCGGCAGCTGAAGAGCCAGATCGGGATCGTCCTGCAGTCCAGCGGCATGGACCGCTACCTCACCGTGGCCGAGACCGTCGCGATGTACGCCGGGTACTACCCGCGGCCGCGGCCGGTGGACGAGGTGATCAACCTCGTGGGCCTGCAGGCCAAGCGGGACACCCGGGTACTGCAGCTGTCCGGCGGACAGCAGCGGCGGCTGGACGTCGCCATCGCCCTGGCCGGCAACCCCGACCTGCTGTTCCTCGACGAGCCCACCACCGGATTCGATCCCTCGGCCCGGCACGAGGCATGGGAGGTCATCAAGAACCTGGCCACGCTCGGCAAGACGGTGCTGCTGACCACGCACTACATGGACGAGGCGCAGTACCTGGCCGACCAGGTCGCGGTGATCAGCGCGGGCCGGATCGTCGCGGAAGGACCGCCCGCCACCATCGGGAACCGCGAGCTGGCCCGGGCCCGGATCCGCTACCGCCTGGCCGACGGGGCCGCGCCGCCCGCCGATCTGCTGGCACCGCCCGGACCGGACGGGCTGATCGAACTGATGCCCGACGACCTGACCGCCGCGCTGCACCGGCTCACCGGCTGGGCCCTGGAGCAGCATGTCGAGCTCACCGGCCTGGAGGTCATCCGGCCCACCCTCGAGGACATCTACCTGGAGCTGACCGGCCGCCCGGCCGAGGGGGCGGGGAGCACGGAACCGGCCCGGCGGAAGGGAGGACACAGGTCATGAACGACGCGGCGCTCACGCTGTCCCAGGTCAGGTACACGAACAAGGCGTTCTGGCGCAACCCGGCCTCGGCGTTTTTCATCTTCGCCTTCCCGCTGATGTTCCTGGTCATCTTCACCGCGCTGCTCGGGCACGGCACCGTGCGCATCTCGCCGGCCCGCGTGGTGAACACCTCCACGTACTACGTGGCGGCTATGGCCTCCTTCGGGGTGATCTCGGCCTGCTACACCAACATCGCGATCAGCGTGACCACCCAGCGCGACGCGGGCGTCCTGAAGCGGACGAACGGCACGCCGCTGCCGAGCGCGGTCTACCTGGGCGCGCGGATGCTGCACTCGCTGCTCGTCGCGGTGCTGCTGGTAGTCATCACCGCCGCCTTCGGCCGGGCCGCGTACGGCGCCAGCATCCCGGTCGGTCTCACCCTGCTGAGGTTCCTGGTCATGCTGCTGGTCGGGGCGGCGGCGTTCTGCGCCCTCGGCTTCGCGGTCACCGCGGTCATCCCGAACGCCGACGCCGCGCCGGCCATCGTCAACGCGTCGATCCTGCCGCTGCTGTTCCTGTCCGGGGTCTTCATCCCGCTGGGCAGCAACGCGCCCGCCTGGATCGTCTGGATCGCCCGGATCTTCCCGGTCTGGCACTTCGCCCGGGGCATGCAGGCCGGCTTCCTCGGCACCGTGTTCAGCTGGACCGACGTGCTGGTCGTGGCGGCCTGGGGCCTGGGCGGGCTGCTGCTGGCCGTCCGGTTCTTCAGCTGGGAGCCGCGGACCTAGGCCCCCAGATCCCGGATGGCCGCCACCTCGTACAGGGCGATGCCGGTGGCCACCCCGGCGTTCAGCGACTCGGTGGCCGCCGCGATCGGGATGCGGACCAGCACGTCGCAGGTCTGCGCCACGATGCGGGACAGGCCGCGCCCCTCCGACCCGGTGACCAGGACCAGGGGGGCGGTGGCCAGGTCCAGGTCGCGGATCAGGGTGTCGCCGCCCGCGTCGAGGCCGGCCACGAAGACCCCGGCGTCGCGGTAGGACGCCAGCGCGCGGGCCAGGTTGGCGGCCCGGGCCACCGGGAGACGGGCCAGCGCGCCCGCCGAGGCCTTCCACGCGCCCGCGGTCACGCCGGCGCCGCGGCGGGCGGGCACCACCACGCCGTGCGCGCCGAAGGCCGCCGCCGAACGGACGATGGCGCCGAGGTTGCGCGGGTCGGTCACGCCGTCCAGAGCGGCGATGAGCGGCAGCTGGCCGGCGTCCGCCGCCCGGGTGATCAGGTCGTCGGGGTGCGCGTAATCGTAGGCCCGCACGCGCAGCGCCAGGCCCTGGTGCAGCGCGCCGCCGGTGAGCCGGTCCAGCTCGGCGGCACCGGCCTCGAGCACCGGCACGCCGCGCTCGGCGGCGAGCTTGATGGCCTCGCTGACCCGCTCGTCGCGGGCCACACGAGCCCCGACGTACAGGACCGCCGCGGGCACCCGGGCCCGGAGCGACTCGACCACCGCGTTGCGGCCGGCCACGAACTCGGCCGCCTCCCCCGCTCCGCGCGGTGCCCGCCGGGCGGCCGCGGAGGCGGCCGCAGAGGCTGGCGCGGAGGCGGACGCGTCGTCGCGGCGGCGGGACGCGGACGTAGCGGACGAAGCGGACGTAGGGGACGCGCGGCGCTGCGCTGGGTGGCCGGGCCGCATGGCGGCGGGCGGTGTCGGCCCCTTGCCCTCCAGCCTGCGCCGGCCCTGGCCGCCGGTACCGGGACGCGGCTTGCCGGACTTGGTGCGGCCCGCGCCGCCACGGCGGGACCGGGGGCTATCGGCCCCGCTCAACGCTTCAGCTCCCAGCGCGGGCCCTGCGGGGTGTCCTCGACGACGACGCCGATCTCCTCCAGGCCGTCCCTGATCGCGTCCGCGGTGGCGTAGTCCCGGCGGGCCCGCGCCGCGTCCCGCTGGTCCAGGGTCAGCTTGACCAGCGACCCGACCACCTGCCGCAGCTGCTCGCCGGATACGGCGCCCGGCCCCAGGGCCGCGGCGGACGAACCTGGCCAGTGCGCGAGCGGGTCGAGGCCGAGCACGTCCAGCATGCCGCGGAGCCGGGTCAAGCTGGTCCGGGTGCCCGTCTTGTCCGAGGCGGCCAGGGCCTGGTTGCCGTCCCGGACGCAGGCGTGCACCGCGGCCAGCGCCGCCGGGACGGCGAGGTCCTCGTCCATGGCCGAACGGAACGAGGTGGGCAGCGCGCCGCCCTCGTCGTCCCCCGCCCCCTCGAGGGAACAGGGGTCCGGGTCCAGGCTGCCGAGCATCTCGCCGGCCCGCAGCACGAAGCGCTCGATCCGCTGGTAGGCGGCGGCCGCCTCGTCCAGCGCCTCCTCGGAGAACTCCAGCATCGACCGGTAGTGCGCCTGGACCAGGTAGTAGCGGAGCTCCGCGGGCCGCACCTGGGTCAGGACGTCGGTGACCAGCAGGGAGTTGCCGAGGGACTTGCTCATCTTCTCCCCGGCCAGCCCGAGCAGGCCGTTGTGCAGCCAGTACCGGGCGAAGCCGTCGCCGGCCGCCCGGGACTGCGCGATCTCGTTCTCGTGGTGCGGGAAGATCAGGTCCATCCCGCCGCAGTGGATGTCGAAGGCCGGGCCGAGGTACTTGGTGGACATGGCGGAGCATTCCAGGTGCCAGCCGGGCCGCCCGGGTCCCCACGGCGTCTCCCAGGACGGTTCGCCGGGCTTGGCCGCCTTCCATAGCGCGAAGTCGCGCGGGTCACGCTTGGCCGTGCTGTCGGAGTCCTCGGCCGGGCGCATCTGGTCCAGCCGCTGGCCGGACAGCGCGCCGTAGGACGGGTAGGAGCGCACGTCGAAGTACACGTCGCCGCCGGAGGCGTAGGCGTGATCGCCCTCGATCAGCCGGCGCATCAGCACGATCATCTCCGGGATGTGCCCGGTGGCCCGCGGCTCGATGTCCGGCGGGCGGCAGCCGACCGCGTCGTAGGCCCAGGTGAACGCGCGCTGGTTACGCTCTGCGACGATCCAGGGGGCGACGCCCTCGCTGGCCGCGGTGCGCAGGATCTTGTCCTCGACGTCGGTGACGTTGCGGCAGAAGGTCACCCGGTAGCCGCTGGCCTGAAGCCACCGGATCAGCACGTCGAAGCATACCGCCGACCTCAGATGGCCGATGTGCGGCGGTGCCTGCACCGTGGCGCCGCACAGGTACACCGACACCTCGCCCGGCGTGATCGGCGTGAACTCGCGCACCGTGCGGGTGGCGGTGTCGTGAAATTGCAAAGTCACGGTGTAAAGGCTAAGGGATACGGTCAGTGCCCGGTGCGTAAGCTCTATGCGCCAGGCCCGAGCAGGGCGGTGGCAATCGCGGCCACGCCCTCGCCGCGGCCGGTCAGGCCCAGGCCGTCGGTGGTGGTGCCGGAGAGGCTGACCGGGGCCCCGGCCAGCGCCTCGGACATGACCTTCTCGGCCTCGGCCCGGCGCGGCGCGATCTTCGGCCGGTTGCCTATCACCTGCACCGCGACGTTGCCGATGACGAAGCCCGCGTCGCTGACCAGCCGGAACGTCTCGCGCAGCAGGGCGGTGCCGGATGCGCCCGCCCACTGCGGTGCCGCCGTGCCGAAGTGCCGGCCGAGATCGCCGAGCCCGGCCGCGGACAGCAGCGCGTCGCAGACGGCGTGCGCCGCCACGTCACCATCCGAATGACCGTCCAGGCCCGCCTCGCCCGGCCAGAACAGCCCGGCCAGATGCAGTTCGCGCGAAACGTCCAGCGGGTGGACGTCGACTCCCAGCCCGACGCGGGGGAGGGTAGGTGGCACAGGACCGCGAGGGAGGTAAGCTGGCGCCGGTCTTAATTGGCCAGGACCTCGTCGAGCAGGGCCTCGGCCTTGTCCTCGTTGGTCTTCTCGGCCAGCGCGAGCTCGCTCACCAGGATCTGCCGCGCCTTGGCCAGCATGCGCTTCTCGCCCGCGGACAGTCCGCGCTCGCGGTCCCGCCGCCACAGGTCGCGAACGACCTCGGCCACCTTGTTCACGTCGCCGGAGGCGAGCTTCTCCAGGTTGGCCTTGTACCGCCTGGACCAGTTGGTTGGTTCCTCGGTGTGTGGCGCGCGGAGCACCTCGAAGACCCGCTCGAGTCCTTCGGCGCCTACGACATCACGAACGCCTACCAGCTCGGCATTGTCCGCGGGAACGCGCACGGTCAGGTCGCCCTTGTCGACCTTGAGGACCAGATAGGTTCGATCCTCGCCCTTGATGGTGCGAGTCTCGACCGCTTCGATGCGAGCAGCCCCGTGGTGGGGATAGACGACGGTATCGCCGACGTTGAAAGACATGTGGCAAGTACCCCTTCCGCTGAAAGCCATCTTACCACGTCGGGCGGTGTCGATAAAACGCCCTCGACGGTAAATATGCAGGTCAGTACGCCGGTAACCGGGCCCCTACCCACGCCGTACAGCTGGCCGTGCCGGATTCGGCACCGCCACCGGAGGGCTCACAGCAATTGATTACAGTCTACCTGAGTGATCGGGATGAACCCGGCACCTTGAGAGTGTTTCCGCGGGTCCATACTGGATACCGAGGGTCCGATTCGCGCCGGAGGTGACGGGTGAATCCTGGCGGCGGGTCAGGGCGGGACGAGCCTCCGCTCGACATCCAGATCCCGGATGACGCGCGTGAACTCGAGCGCGACGTGCTCGCCTACCACCGGGAACTGCGGGCCAGGCGGCGCCGCAGCCGGCTGCGGCGGCTGACCCGGCCGTTCGCCGGGCAGGGCACCGTGATGCCCCTGCTGGCCAGCATCCTCGCCGTCTGCCTGGTGGCCGGGGCCATGCTGTCGGTGGCCACGTTCAGCACCGCGACGGCGCCCGAGCCCCCGGGCCACCACCCGTCGGCCACGGCCGCCTCCAGCCTGCGGTCCCAGCCCCGGTCCAGCCCGGAGAACTCGGCCCTGGCCAGCGCCTCGGGCACCAGCGCGTCCGGCCCCAGCGGAACCGCCCGGCCCTCGGGCGCGGCGAACTCCCCGCCCCGCTCGAGCCCGCCGGCGAGCCGGGTCCAGCCCACGATCCCGCCCGGCAGCCCGTAAGGGCCCGTAAGCCCAGGCAAGCCCCCGCGTCAACGGCCGGCGGGGTGACCGCTACGATTCTTTCCGTTCCGCTGGGATGATGAAGGAGGCCGCACGGTGACGCGCTGGACCCGCCGCCTGCTTGTCGGCGCCATAGCCATACTGGTCCCGGCGCTGGCCGGCTGCGAGGCCGGGCTCAACGCGCCCACGCTGGAGTTCCACCCGGCCTCCTACGGGGTGAGCACTACCGTCAACGGCATCGTCATCGACAACCTGTTCGTGCTCGGGCCCTCGCTGGGCTCAACGCTGCCGGCCGGCGGGCAGGCCGGGGCCTTCCTGTCGCTGGAGGCGTACAGCGATGACCAGCTGAAGTCGGCATCGGCGCCCGGGACCGCGAGCTCGGTGGAGCTGACCACCGGGCCGATCACGCTGAGCCAGGATTCGCCGGTGGACCTCAGCGGCCCGCATCCGGTGATCGTGCTCAACGGCCTGACCAAACCGCTGAGCGGCGGGGAGACGGTGCAGCTGACGCTGACCTTCGCCAACGCGGGCCCGGTGACGCTCATGGTGCCGGTCGAGCCGGCCGCCTATGACTTCGCGACCTACTTCCCGCCGCCGGCCCCGACGCCCTCGGCGGCTACCGCCGCGCACCGGCACAAGACCAAGACCAAGGTCAAGGTGACCGCCGAATTGGCCACGCCCACCGCTTCGGCCAGCCCATCGGCCACGCCGTAGCGGACGGGAAGGCGGATACCACGCTCCGTTAGGTATAAAAAGGTTTAAGCGACCGATTCGAACTTGTAGCCGAGGCCGCGCACGGTGACGATGTGCTGCGGGCGGGCGGGATCGACCTCGATCTTGGCCCGCAGGCGCTTGATGTGCACGTCGAGCGTCTTGGTGTCCCCCACGTAGTCGGCGCCCCATACCCGGTCGATGAGCTGCATCCGGGTCAGCACCCGGTCGGCGTTGCGCAGCAGCACCTGGAGCAGCTCGAACTCCTTCAGCGGCAGCTGGACCGGGCCGCCGCGGACGGTGACCACGTGCCGGTCCACGTCCATCCGCACCGGCCCGGACTCCAGGGCGGACTCGGCCACGTCGTCCGGCTCGCCGCGGCGCCGCAGGACCGCGCGCATCCGCGCGACGAGCTCGCGGGACGAGAACGGCTTGGTCACGTAGTCGTCGGCGCCGAGTTCCAGCCCGACCACCTTGTCGATCTCGCTGTCCTTGGCGGTCAGCATGATCACCGGCACGTTCGACTTCTCCCGCAGCGACCGGCATACCTCACTGCCCGGCAGGCCCGGCAGCATGAGGTCGAGCAAGACCAGGTCGGCGCCGGTCCGGTCGAAGGTCTCGAGCGCGTCGGGGCCGGTGGAGCAGACCGCGACCTCGAAGCCTTCCTTGCGGAGCAGGTACGAGATGGCGTCGCTGAACGAGTCCTCGTCCTCAACTACCAGCACACGTGTCACTTGAGTCCCTCCTGGGGCTCGTTGGTATCTCCGGATCGCCGGGGCTCACGCAGCGCCGTTGCTGGCATGCTCGCTCCGCAGCGGAAGGAACAGGGTGAACGTCGATCCGGCTCCTTCGACGCTGCGCACCGTGACCCGGCCGTTGTGCGCCGCCATCACGTGCTTGACGATGGCCAGCCCGAGGCCGGTCCCGCCGGTCGCCCGCGAGCGCGCCGGGTCGACCCGGTAGAAGCGCTCGAAGATCCGCTCCAGGTCACGCTCGGGGATGCCGATGCCCTGGTCGGTCACGCTGAGCTCGGCGTTTCCGTCGCCGGCCCGCTTCAGGCAGACGAGCACGCGGGTGCGCTCGGGGCTGTAGGCGACGGCGTTCTCCAGCAGGTTGCGCAGCGCGGTGACCAGCAGGTCCTCGTCGCCCAGCACGGACAGGCCGCGGGTGCCGGTGCAGTGGAGCGTGATGCCACGGGCGTTCGCCTTCATCCGGCAGCGGTCCAGGGCCTCGGCGACCACCATGTCGAGCTCGACCGCGCGCGGGTCGGGGACCGGCTCGACCGCCTGGATCCGGGACAGCGTGATCAGGTCCTGGACCAGGTTGGTCAGCCGCTGGGCCTCCTGGCGCATCTTGCCCGCGAACCGCCGCACCGCCTCGGCGTCGTCGGCCGCGTCCTCGATGGTCTCGGCCAGCAGCGCCAGGGCACCCACCGGGGTCTTGAGCTCGTGGCTGGTGTTGGCGACGAAGTCGCGCTTGACCTCATCGACCCGGCGGCTCTCGGTCTGGTCTTCGGCCAGGACCAGGACCAGGCCGCCGCCGCCGACGGCCGCGCCGAGGGGGGCCACGCGGACCGCGAAGCTCGTGGTGCGACCGCCCAGCCTCGGCACCGGGACCTCGAACTCGCCCTCCCGGATCTCGCCGTCCCTTCTCACCTGGCGGGCCAGGGCGGCCAGTTCCGTGACCACGAGCCGGTCCCCCTTGACCAGCCCGAAGGCCCGGGCCGCGGCGCTCGCCCGCAGCACCCGGTCGTTGCTGTCCACCACGACGGCCGAGGAGGAGAGCACGGACAGGACGGCGGCGATGCCGGGCGGCAGCCGGGTCGAAGGGTGGGCCGTCCGGAGCCTGGGGTTACGCGCTGGGCGTACGGCGCCGTTCCTGGTGGTCCTTATCGCCATGCGATCTCCGCTGTCCGCCCCCGGGAGGGGGGCTTCGGGCCTCGCTCCCCAGTGCTCAGCACTACCCAAGGACGCGAACTGGGAAGATTCACATACTCAATGGTATGCGGTGGCCCTTAGCGGAAACAGCGGGCCCAGGACCCCACCAGGCGATATTCGAAGGTTGTTCATTTGCCGGATAACCTCCGGTAATGCCGGATTCACGATCCTGCATGATCGGCGGTCCTGGCTCCCAGCCCTGCGGCCCGGTCAGCGGCCCTGGTTCTTGACCGCCTCCGCCGACTCCGCGGCCGCCTGCGGGTCCAGGTAGCGGCCGCCGCGCACCACGGGCCGGTAGGCCTCGTCGAGCTCGTAGACCAGCGGGATGCCGGTCGGGATGTTGAGCTCCGCGATCGCGGCGTCGCTGATCCCGTCCAGGTGCTTGACCAGGGCGCGCAGCGAGTTGCCGTGGGCGGCGATCAGCACCGTCCGGCCGCTGTCCAGGTCGGGCACCACGGCGTCGTACCAGTAGGGCAGCATGCGGGCTACGACGTCCTTGAGGCATTCGGTCCGCGGCCTGATCTCCGGCGGCAGGCCGGCGTACCGGGGATCGCCGGCCTGGGACAGGGGATCGTCGTCGGCGATCGGCGGCGGCGGCACGTCGTAGGAGCGGCGCCACAGCATGAACTGCTCTTCGCCGAACTCCCGCCTGGTCGCGGCCTTGTCCTTGCCCTGCAGCGCGCCGTAGTGCCGCTCGTTCAGCCGCCAGGAGCGCTTGACGGGGAGCCAAAGGAGGCCCGCCTCCTCCTGGGTGATGTTGGCGGTCTGGATGGCCCGGATCAGCACCGAGGTGTGCACGATGTCAGGACGCAGGCCTGAGGCCGCCAGCAGCCTGCCGCCGTTGACAGCCTCCTGCGCGCCGACCTCGGACAGGCCCACGTCCACCCAGCCGGTGAACAGGCCCTTGGAGTTCCATTCGCTCTCGCCGTGCCGGAGCAGCACCAGGGTCTTCATGGTCACCAAGCTTATCGGGGGAACAGGGTGGGGCCTTACTGGGTTGCTTAGAGCGTGCAGCGAAGGAGCCCTCGCCGGATCGCGACCATCAGCCTGCACACCTCCCCGCTGGACCAGCCGGGTACCGGTGACGCCGGCGGGCTCAACGTCTACGTGGTCGAGGTGTCCAAGCGCCTGGCCGAGCGCGGCGTCGAGGTCGAGGTCTTCACCCGCGCGGTCTGCCGCGACACGCCGCCGACGGTCGAGCTGGCCCCCGGCGTGCTGGTCCGCAACGTGGTCGCCGGGCCCTTCGAGGAGCTCGACAAGAACGCCCTGCCCGGCCAGATCTGCCAGTTCACCTTCGGGGTGCTGCGCACCGAGGCCTCCTTCGCACCCGGCCGGTACGACCTGCTGCACGCGCACTACTGGCTGTCCGGCCAGGTCGCCGCCGTGGCGGCGGAGCGCTGGGGGGTGCCCTTGGTGCAGTCCATGCACACCTTGGCCAAGGTGAAGAACCTGACCCTGGCCACCGGCGACTGCGCCGAGCCCGCCGCGCGGATCCGGGGCGAGGGCGAGGTTGTAGCGGCCGCCGACCGGCTGGTGGCCAACACCGCCGAGGAGGCCCGCCAGCTGATCGAGCTGTACGGCGCCGACCCGTGGCGCGTCGAGACGGTCAGCCCGGGCGTGGACCTGTCGGTGTTCTCGCCTCCGCCTTCCGCGGCTTCCGTTCCGGCCTTGCGCCGGCGGCTCGGGCTGGCCCCGGACGCGGTGGTACTGGCCTTCGCGGGCCGGATCCAGCCGCTCAAGGGCCCGGACATCGTGCTGCGCACCGCGGCCTCGCTGCTGCGATCGTGCCCGCGGCTGGCCGGCCGGCTCGTGGTGGTCATCGTGGGCGGGCCGAGCGGGTCCGAGATCGGCGCCCCGGGGCGGCTTTCAGGCCTGGCCGAGGGGCTGGGCATCGCCGACTGCGTGCGGCTGGAGCCGCCGTGCCCGCAGCGGGAGCTGGCCGACTGGTACCGGGCCGCGGACATCGTGCTGGTGCCGTCGCACTCGGAGTCGTTCGGGCTGGTGGCGCTCGAGGCACAGGCCTGCGGCACGCCGGTGGTCGCGGCGGCGGTCGGGGGGCTGCGGACCGCGGTCCGGGACGGGTACTCCGGCCTCCTGGTGGACGGGCACGATCCTGTGGTGTGGGCGCGGGTGCTCGCCGGGCTCCTGTCGTCGCCGGAGCGGCTGGCGTCGCTCTCGCGGGGCGCGCGGGAACACGCGGCAGCGTTCAACTGGCCCGTGACGGCGGAGCGGCTCCTCGGGGTGTATGACCGAGCGATGAACGAGGCAGCCGCGGCCGTGGGCGCATGAGCGGCGAACCTGAGGCTCCCGCGGACGTTGCGGCCACCGTCGAAGCCGCCTCGGACGTCGAGGCTGCCCTGGGCGAGCTCGGGCTGCCGTATGAGAGCCCGCAACCCGGGGCGTACCTGGTGCGGCTGGAGGGCCAGCACAAGCTGGCCACCATGACCTGGCTCATCGCGGGCACGCACAGCCTGGCCGTGGAGGCGTTCTTCTGCCGCCAGCCCGACGAGAACCATGCCGCCTTCTACCGATTCCTGCTGGAACGCAACGGGCGCATGTACGGGGTTCACTTCAGCCTCGATCCGGTCGGTGACGTGTACCTGACCGGGCGGCTGCCGTTGAGCGCGACCAGCACGCAGGACATCGACCGGCTGCTCGGCTGCGTGCTCAGCTACTCCGACGAGAACTTCGACACGGCACTGGAACTGGGCTTCGCCTCCTCGATCCGGCGGGAATGGGCCTGGCGGGCCAAGCGCGGCGAGAGCCTGGCCAACCTGCGCGCCTTCGCCCGTTTCGCCGACCCGGACCGGTAAGCCCCCGGCCTGCTACCTGGTGATATCCCCTGGCACCAGCCTGACCTGCATTCGCCTCGCCGGTTAAATGGCCCCGCCTATTCGATAGCCCGCATAACGGGTACATTGACGACCGTGAACCGGTTGGGTGATCTCGAGCGCGCCATCATGGATATTCTCTGGGAGACTGACGCCCCTCTCACGGTGAGAGAAGTCAGTGCTAGGCTGACCGAACGTAATCTAGCTCACACCACCGTGATGACGGTGCTCGACAGGCTCGCGAAGAAAGGTTTCGCCAAGCGGCAGCGCGACGGGCGGGCCTGGCGCTATTGTCCTGCCGCGACCCGCGAGACCTATGTGACCGAGCTGATGCTGACCGCGCTGGATCAAACCGGAGATCGCACCGCTGCCTTGACGCGGTTCGCCCAGTCCGTCTCCGGCGTCGAGGCAGAGGTGCTGCGCGACGCCCTGGAAGTACTCGAAAGTAACGGCGGAATAGATGAAGGGTCTGGCTGACGCGGCGCTGCTGGCCGCGCTCGCCATGGGGAGCGTGCTCGGAGCTTCGGCACTGCTGCAAGCTGGCTGGCCGCGCCGGTCGCCGGCCGCGGCCATCCTGCTATGGCAGGCGCTCGGCCTGGCCGGGGGGCTGGCGGCGGTCGGCGCGCTGGTCAGCCTGGGGCTGCCCGGCGACCACCTCGGCGTAGCCCACTCCCTCCTGCATCTCGGCGCCTCCTTCCCGGGTGCCGCGTTCCGGTTCCCGGTCGCCTTCGGCCTGGTGAACGCGCTGCCGGCCCTGCTGCTGGTCTTCCGGCTGACCTGCCTGGCCGCGGGGGTGGCCCTGCTCGCCTCACTGTGCTGGGTGCTCATCGCCGTGTCCGCGGCGGCCCTGCAGGCCCGGCGGAGGCAGCGCGCCCTGCTGGCGCTGCTGGCCCACGGCGACCCGAAGGTGCCCGGTGCGCTGGTCGTCGACTATCCCACCGCGGCGGCTTACTGCCTGCCCGGGCTGCGCTCGCGGATCGTGGTCCTGTCCGTCGGTACCCTCGAGCTGCTCGGCCGGGGCGAGCTGGCCGCGGTGCTGGCGCACGAGCGCGCCCACCTGCGAGAACGGCACGACCTCGTGCTGCTGCCGTTCACGGCGCTGCGGCGCGCCTTTCCGCACTCGGCGATGTGCGCCGAGGCCCATCGCGCGGTGGCGCTGCTGATCGAGATGCTCGCCGACGACCGGGCCCTGCGCGGCCGGCCGACCCGGGAACTCGTGTCGGCGCTGGTGCGGTTCGGCACGGCAGGCACCTGCCCGGCGCCGGCGGGCGCGCTGGCCGCCGGCGAGGGCGACATGGCCGCCCGGGTGGTACGCCTGCTTCAGCCCGTACGCCCGCTGCCCGCGGCCGCGAGCGCGGCCGTGTGCCTCACCGCGGGCCTGCTGGTCGCGGCGACGGTGGCGCTGCTCATCGTCTGAGCGGGGCGCCTACCAGGGGCCGTAAGGACCCGAGCTGGTTCCTGCGCCGTTGTTGCGGAACTCCTTGACCTTGGGCCGCACGTCGGCCAGGTAGATCGCCGCCGCGACGAAGGCCGCGACGGGCAGGATGGACACCGGTCCCACGCCGTAGGCCGCCCCGTACAGCCCGACGACGGCGGCCACGCCGAGGATGATCAGCCACAGCTGCTTGGTCTGCTTGCCGGTGGCCACGAAGGCCTGTCCCGGGCGCCTGATGGCGTCAATGAACGCCCAGGCCTCGACGACGAATGCCGCGAGGCCCAGGGCGAAGAAGAAATCCCTGAGCGGAGTGTAGGCACCGAACACGACAATCACGCTACCTAATCGGAGGGAATCGTTTGACCGGAAACGTCATCGGCGTCACCGGATCGTTCGTCTTGCTCGGCCTCGGCCGTCGCGTGAGACCATGACGACTTGGATGCCTTCGTCTCGGCCGCGGCCTCGGCGGCGGCCTGAGCGACCTCAGCCTCGGCGGCCTGGGCCTCGGCGGCGGCCGCGTTTTCCTTGCGGAAAGACTCATAGATCTCGGTCAGGACCTGCTTCTGCCGCTCCGACAGCTCCGGGTCGGCCAGCAGGGCCGAACGGACCCCGGAGTCGGCCGGCCGGTCCTCCAGGATCCCGGCCTGCACGTAGAGCGCTTCCGCGGAGATGCGCAGCCCCTTGGCGATCTGCTGCAGGATATCCGCGCTCGGCTTGCGCAGGCCCCGCTCGATCTGGCTCAGGTACGGGTTGGACACCCCGGCCTGCTGCGCCAGCTGACGCATGGAGATCCTGGCCTGCTCGCGCTGCTCCCGGATGTAATCGCCGATCGACTTCACTGTCTCGTTACGCATTCCTTCAGTGTGCCATGAGGTGCTTGCAATTGCAAACACTCTAGCAAGCGGCGGCGCCGGGCCCGGCGGTCCGCGCTCAGGCCCGGCGGTCCGGGACGCCGAGGAAGGTGCGGGCCTCGGCCGGACGCATCGGCGGCCGCTGCGCGAACCCGGCCAGCTCGGCGGCCCGCTCCACCAGTTCGGCGTTGCGGGTGACGGGGCGGCCCCGGGCGAAAGACAGCGTGTCCTCCATCCCGACCCGCAGGTGACCGCCCGCCCCGAGCGCCCCGAACAGCACCGGCAGGGTGGACCGGCCGATCCCGGTCGCCGACCATGTGGCGCCGGCCGGCAGCGCGGCCGCGGCCGCGGCCAGCGTGGGCACGTCTCCCGGCATGCCGCCCGGCACGCCCATCACCAGGTCGCAGTGCACGTGCCCGCCGGCGGGCGGGCCGAACTCGCCCAGCAGCCGGTGCAGCGTCGCCACGTGCCCGAGGTCGAACAGCTCGAATTCCGGGACCACCTGGCGCTCCTGGGTCAGCTGGTACAGGTCCTTGATGAACCCCCAGGGGTTGCTGAAGACGCCGTCGCCGAAGTTGACCGTGCCGCAGGTCAGCGAGCAGGCGTCCGGTCCGGCGTCCAGGACGGCGAGCCGGCCGGCGAAGCCATCCGTCACCGCGCCCCCGGTGGAGAGCTGGACGATGAGGTCGGTGCCCTCCCGCAGGGCGGCCACGGTGTCGGCCAGCCGGCCCCGGTCCAGTGTGGGCCGGGCCGCCTCGTCCCGGATGTGCACGTGGATGACCGCGGCGCCCGCCGCCTCGCACTCCTTGGCCGTGCCGACGAGTTCGTCCAGGGTCACCGGCAGGGCGGGTACCGCCGACTTGTCGGCCTCGGCACCCGTCGGGGCCACGGTGATGAGCGTGCTCGCTGCCATGACACGACAGTAACCCCTAGAACCCGCGGGCCGTCTGGCCAGCGGCGAGGGACAGATGCTCCCGGGCGAACGCCAGCGACTGCGCCAGGTCCGCGAGGCGGGCCTCGCGGTTCGCCGCCCGGTTGGTGTTGACCTCGATCACGACCGCACCCGGGTAGCCCGTCGCGGACAGCAGGCCGAGCAGTCCGGCGCAGGGCTGGCCGCCGCGGCCGGGCACCAGGTGCTCGTCCGGGAACGGCCCGGAGGGCGCCCCGGTGCCGTCGGCCAGGTGCACGTGGGCCAGCCGCCCGCCGAGCTTGGCGGCCATGGCCAGGGCGTCCGAGCCCGAGGCGGCGGTGTGCGACAGGTCGAGCGTGACGTGCGGGACGTCGAGCGCCGTCGGGTCCCAGTGCGGTGAGTACGGCGCCACCTCGCTGCTGCCGACCCGGAGCGGGTACATGTTCTCGACCGCGAAGATGACGTCGGTCTCGGCGGCCATGGCCGCCAGGCCCTTCTCGAAGCCCCGGGCGTAGTCCTGCTGCCACCGGAACGGCGGGTGCACCACGACCACCCGGGCCCCCACCCGCTCGGCGAGGTCCTTGGCCCGCCGCAGCTTCTCCCACGGCTCGCGGCCCCACACCCGCTGGGTGAGCAGCAGGCTCGGCGCGTGCACGGCCAGGATGGGAACCTGGTGGTAGTCGCTGAGCCCCCTCAGCGCGTCTGCGGTCTGGCTCACCGGGTCGGCGTAGACCATGACCTCGATCCCGTCGTAGCCGAGCCGGGCGGCGATCTCGAAGGCGTCCGGCGTGCGTTCCGGGTAGACGGAGGAGGTGGACAGGGCGACGGGCGTACCCGGTACCCTCGCCGCGCCGCTCACTGCGTGCTCCCTCTGTAGGCGTCGATTCCAGCTTACTGAGATTGTCAGTGGCAGCCGTTATGGTGCGCTCCATGGCGAAGTCATCGACGGGGGCGGCCGGCTACCGGTGCACCGAGTGCGGCTGGCAGGCGGCCAAGTGGACCGGGCGCTGCGGCGAGTGCCAGGCCTGGGGCACGGTCCAGGAAGCCGGGACTTCCCGGCCGGCCCGGGCCGGCATCAGGGCCGTGTCCTACCGGGCGGCCGTGCCGGTCAGCACCCCGGCGAGGCCCATCGGCCAGGTGGACGCGACCGACGCCCGTGCGCGCGCGACCGGCCTGGACGAGCTGGACCGGGTCCTCGGCGGCGGGCTGGTGCCCGGCGCGATCCTGCTGCTCGCGGGTGAGCCGGGAGTGGGCAAGTCGACCCTGCTGCTGGAGGCGGGGGCCCTGGTCGCGGAGGGCGGCCCGGTGCTGTACGTCACCGGGGAGGAGTCCGCCGCCCAGGTCCGGTCGCGCGCGGACCGGATCGGCGCGGTCAGCGAACGGCTCTTCCTGGCCGCCGAGACCGACCTCGACGTGGTGCTCAGCCACATCGACGAGGTGGAGCCCCGGCTGCTCATCATCGACTCCGTGCAGACCATCGCGGCCGCGGAGGTCGAGGGCGCACCAGGCGGGGTCACCCAGGTCCGGGCGGTGGCCAGTGCCCTGACCGCCGTCGCGAAGGCACGGTCGATGGCGACCATCCTGGTCGGGCACGTGACCAAGGATGGTTCGGTGGCCGGGCCGCGAGCCCTGGAGCACCTCGTCGACGTGGTGCTGTATTTCGACGGCGACCGCCATTCGCAGCTGCGCATGGTGCGGGCGGTGAAGAACAGGTACGGGCCGACGGACGAGGTCGGCTGTTTCGACCTCGGCGAGTACGGCCTGATCGGCCTGCCGGACCCGAGCGGGCTGTTCATCTCCCAGCACCGCGAGCCGGTGCCCGGGACCTGCGTCACGGTCACGCTCGAGGGGCGCAGGCCGCTGCCCGCCGAGGTGCAGGCCCTGGTGGGGACCTCCGTGCTCGAGATGCCCCGCCGGACCACGTCCGGGCTGGACGGCGCCCGGGTGGGCATGGTGCTGGCCGTGCTGCAGCGCCGGGCCGGGATCAAGCTCGGCAGGCAGGACGTCTACGCGGCGACCGTGGGCGGCGTCCGCCTGACCGAGCCTTCGGTGGACCTGGCCGTGGCCATCTCGCTGGCCAGTTCCGCGGCGAACCTCAGCGTGCCGCACGGAGTGGTAGCCATCGGCGAGGTCGGGCTGGCCGGCGAGGTGCGCCGCGTCGCGGGCCTGGCGCGCCGCCTGGCCGAGGCCGAGCGGATGGGCTTCCGCCGCGCGGTCGTGCCCGCGGGCTCGGCGGGCCTGGAAGGCCCTCGTGACGCCTCGCAGCTCATCGAGGTGGTGCAGGTCGAGGACATCCGCCAGGCGCTGGCCGGGGTGCTGGGCTCTCAGCCCTGAGGGCTCAGCGGACCAGCCGGAAGCTGTAGATCCCGCTGGTCACGGAGGCCGTCCTGGCCTGCGCTGCATAGCTGCCCGGCCGGGCCGAGGTGGCCAGCGTGACGCAGCCGGGGAGGGTAATCGCACGGTTCCAGGTGAAGAACTCCTCGACCGGGACGCCGCGGGTGAGCCTGCTGAGCTGAGCCCCGCCACCACGGAGGCAGTCGGTCGAGTCCCAGATGACGCGGCCCGCCGACATCACGACCAGGTGCAGGCGCGCGGGACTCAGGTCGAACGTGCAAGTGCCGGCGCCGGTGGAGACCGCGTCGACGCCGAACTCCGGGTCCTGGCCGGCCGGATAGCTCCGGCTGCTGCTGAACAGGCTGAGCACGACCGAACCGGGTGAGCAGTGTCCGCCGGGCTTGGCGCTGGCCGCGGCGCTGACCGCGGCGGTGGACCTAGCGGTGGACCTGGCAGGCTTGCTGTTCGCGCTGGAAGAGACCGTGGGCAGGCCGGAAGTCCCCGGACTGGCCAGACCTGGCACGGCCGCGTTGGCGCCCGCCGACGCCGAGGCCGGGGAAAACGGGGACGAGGCTGGGGAAAACGGGGACGAGGCTGGGGAAGACGGAGATGAGGCTGGGGAAGACTGAGATGAGGCCGGGGTGCCGGGATAGGCCGCGGCAGACAGCGTGCCGGACGGCGGCGAGCCCTGCGCGGCCGGGGCGGCGGGCTTCCCGCCGCCGCCGGAGAAGGCCCAGGCCAGCAGGCCGAGCAGGCCCAGTCCCGCGGCCAGGATGGCGGCCCGCCGGCGCCAGTACATTTCTGGCTGGTCCGTCTCGTCATCATCACTATAGGCATTCGGATCCATACGGAGAGTATGCAAGCTGCGGCGCGGGCGGAGCCGCAGACCCGCCGGACGGGGGATGCCGGGCCGTTACCTGGCCCGGGGACGGTCCGGGCTTTTGCGGGTTCATGTCACGATAGGGGTCGTCATGACCACGCCCTACACAGAACCGGTGCTGGCCTGGTTCTCGCGCCACGCGCGCGACCTGCCGTGGCGCGCTCCCGGTACCACACCCTGGTCGGTGCTGGTGAGCGAGATCATGCTGCAGCAGACGCCGGTGGCGCGGGTGGTACCTGCGCATCAGAGCTGGCTCGCCCGGTGGCCTACGCCGCCGGACCTCGCCGCCGAGCCGGCCGGCGAGGCGATCAGGCAGTGGGGCAGGCTCGGGTACCCGCGGCGCGCGCTGCGGCTGCACGAGACGGCCACCATCGTGACCGAACGGCACGGCGGGATCGTGCCGGCCGACGTCGACGCGCTGCTGGCCCTGCCGGGGATCGGCAGCTACACCGCGGCGGCCGTGGCCAGCTTCGCCTTCGGCCAGCGGCACGCCGTGCTCGACACCAACGTCCGCCGGGTGCTGGCCAGGCTGGTGGCCGGCCAGCCCCGGCCGCGCAGCGCGCCGTCGCCGGCCGAGCGGCGGATGGCCGAATCGCTGCTGCCCGCCGAGCCGGCGGTCGCGGCCCGCTGGTCCGTCGCGGTAATGGAACTGGGCGCGCTGGTCTGCACCGCGGCCAGCCCGCGCTGCGCCGGCTGCCCGGTGGCCCGGGACTGCGCCTGGCTGGCCGCCGGACGCCCCGAGGCCGGGACCGGGGACGGGCACTCCCGGGGACGGACCCAGCGTTACGACGGCACGGACCGGCAGTGCCGCGGGCGCCTGCTCGCGGTGCTGCGCGACGGCGACGGGCCCGCGACGCAGGCGGAGTTCGATGCGGCCTGGGCCGACCGGACCCAGCTGGCCCGCGCCCTGGACGGGCTGGTCGCCGACGGCCTGGTCGATCCCCTGCCGGACGGCCGTTACGCGCTGCCCGGCCGCGTCCCGACAGCATGAAGCCCGGGCCTGCGGGTACAGGCCCGGGCTTCAGGACAATCAGCCGAGCGCGGAGGCGGTGCCGCCGTCCTGGGCGCTGGTGCCGCCCGTGGAACTGCTGACCGCGCTGCCCTTGATGTCCACCGGCTCGTGGACATCCTCGGGGACCGGCGCGTCGGGCAGCACCTCGGGCTTGGCCACGCCGTTGAACGTGAACTTGGCGGTCTCGCCGCTGCCCTCGACGTCGACGATGACGATCTGCCCCGGCCGCAGCTCGCCGAACAGGATCTTTTCCGACAGGCTGTCCTCGATCTCCCGCTGGATCGTGCGGCGCAGCGGCCGGGCGCCCAGCACCGGGTCGTAGCCACGCTTGGACAGCAGGTCCTTGGCGTCCGGCCGCAGCTCGATGGCCATGTCGCGGTCCTTGAGCCGGTCGTCCACCTTGGCGATCATCAGGTCGACGATGCTGAAGATCTCCTCCCGGAGGAGCTGGTGGAAGACGATGATGTCGTCCACGCGGTTCAGGAACTCGGGCCGGAAGTGCTGCTTCAGCTCCTCGCCCACCCTGGACTTCATCCGGTCGTAAGAACCCGTCGACTCACCCGACCGGGCGAAGCCCACGGTCACGCCCTTGGAGATGTCTTTGGTGCCCAGGTTGGTGGTCATGATGATGACCGTGTTCTTGAAGTCGACCATCCGGCCCTGAGCGTCGGTCAGCCGGCCGTCTTCCAGGATCTGCAGTAGCGAGTTGAAGATGTCCGGGTGCGCCTTCTCGATCTCGTCGAACAGGACCACGGAGAACGGGCGCCTGCGGACCTTCTCGGTGAGCTGGCCGCCCTCCTCGTACCCGACGTAGCCGGGCGGAGACCCGAACAGCCGGGACACCGTGTGCTTCTCCATGTACTCGCTCATGTCCAGCTGGATCAGCGAGTCCTCGTCGCCGAACAGGAACTCGGCCAGCGTCTTGGACAGCTCGGTCTTGCCGACGCCGGACGGGCCCGCGAAGATGAACGAGCCGCCCGGGCGCTTGGGGTCCTTCAGGCCGGCCCGGGTCCGCCGGATCGCCTGGGACAGCGCCCTGATGGCGTCGTTCTGGCCGATGACCCGCTTGTGCAGCTCATCCTCCATGCGCAGCAGGCGCTGCGACTCCTCTTCGGTGAGCTTGAACACCGGGATGCCGGTGGCGGTGGCGAGCACCTCGGCGATGAGCTCCTCGTTCACCTCGGCGACAACATCCATGTCGCCGGCCTTCCACTCCTTCTCCCGGGACGCCTTCTTGGTCAGCAGCTGCTTCTCGGTGTCCCGGAGCGCCGCGGCCTTCTCGAAGTCCTGGGAGTCGATGGCCGACTCCTTCTCCCGGCGCACCTGAGCGATCTTCTCGTCGTACTCGCGCAGGTCCGGGGGCGCGGTCATGCGGCGGATCCGCATCCGGGAGCCTGCCTCGTCGATCAGGTCGATGGCCTTATCCGGCAGGAAGCGGTCGCTGATGTAGCGGTCAGCCAGCTGGGCCGCGGCGACCAGCGCGCTGTCGGTGATGGACACGCGGTGGTGCGCCTCGTACCGGTCCCGCAGGCCCTTGAGGATCTCGATCGTGTGCGAGATCGTGGGCTCAGCCACCTGGATGGGCTGGAACCGGCGCTCCAGCGCGGCGTCCTTCTCCAGGTACTTGCGGTACTCATCCAGCGTGGTCGCGCCGATGGTCTGCAGCTCACCGCGGGCCAGCATCGGCTTGAGGATCGAGGCGGCGTCGATCGCGCCCTCGGCCGCGCCCGCCCCGACGAGCGTGTGGATCTCGTCGATGAACAGGATGATGTCGCCGCGGGTGCGGATCTCCTTGAGCACCTTCTTGAGCCGCTCTTCGAAGTCGCCGCGGTACCGCGACCCGGCCACCAGGGCACCCAGGTCGAGCGTGTAGAGCTGCTTGTCCTTGATGGTCTCGGGCACCTCGCCCTTGACGATCTTCTGCGCGAGGCCCTCCACGACGGCCGTCTTGCCCACACCGGGCGCGCCCACCAGCACCGGGTTGTTCTTGGTCCGGCGGGACAGGACCTGCATGACCCGCTCGATTTCCTTCTCCCGGCCGATCACCGGGTCGAGCTTGCCCTCGCGCGCGCCCTGGGTCAGGTTCCGGCCGAACTGGTCCAGGACCAAAGAGGTGGACGGCGCGGATTCCGCGGTGGTCCCGGACGGCGAGGGCTCCTTGCCCTGGTATCCGTGCAGCAACTGGATCACCTGCTGGCGCACCCGGTTCAGGTCGGCGCCCAGCTTCACCAGCACCTGCGCGGCCACGCCGTCGCCCTCACGGATGAGGCCGAGCAGGATGTGCTCGGTGCCGATGTAGTTGTGGCCGAGCTGAAGCGCCTCACGCAGCGAAAGCTCGAGCACCTTCTTGGCCCGGGGGGTGAACGGGATGTGCCCGGACGGCGCCTGCTGGCCCTGGCCGATGATCTCCTCGACCTGCTGCCGGACCGCGTCCAGGCTGATCCCCAGCGACTCGAGCGCCTTGGCCGCTACACCTTCACCCTCGTGGATGAGGCCGAGCAGGATGTGCTCGGTGCCGATGTAGTTGTGATTGAGCATCCTGGCTTCTTCTTGCGCCAGGACAACCACCCGCCGCGCTCTGTCGGTAAACCTCTCGAACATGTCGTTGCTCCTCACAGCACGGGGGCCGGTCTGGGTCGGGATGGGTCTGGCCCTACCTTGCCTACTCCGCATAGTAGCCACGTGCCCACCGTCGCGCTCAACGCGAGTATGCGTCACCCACATCAAGACGTTCCCTGGACACGGCCGTTCACCCTCATCAAACCGGCTGGATCGGATCCGTGTTCCCGTAATCACGTCCGGTACGCCGCAAGCGAACGCCCTCCGCCGGTGTATCGGGGATGGGCCGGACTCCCCCGCGAGGCAGAGGGCGCGGTGCCGCCCGGGCTCTCCCGCGAGCCAAGGAGGGGGATGGGGAGGCGGGTGGGGCCCCGGAGGCGAGCGGGACAGCAGAGTGCAATCGGACCGCTGCGGGCCCGCAGGCCCGCAGCGGTCCGTTGTCAGGAGTCGCTCGCCACAGGACGAAGAACCCGGGAGAACGCCAAAGAACTCGCGAACCCCGGTGCGTGCGTACTAGTGCGCGGCTTCGTACTCCGCGACGATGTTCGCCGGAATGCGCCCGCGCTCATTGACCTTGTATCCGCGCTGCTTCGCCCACGCGCGGATTTGCGCACTGCGCTCGCGGCCGGGCCCGGTGCGGGCCCGGCGGCGCCGGGCCGGCGCACTTGCTTTGCGCGCGTGCTCCACATAGTGGGCGAGCTCTTTACGAAGCTTGCCTGCGTTGCCGGAACTGAGATCGATCTCATACGCGGCGCCATCGAGTCCAAACGCTACGGTCTCTGTAGCCTCGCTCCCATCGAGATCATCGACGAGAAGCACCTGTACCTTCTGTGCCATCGAATCGGCCCTTCTGACGGAGCAACCTATTTCGGATGTTAAACATATCCCAATCCGTTGTCGTTGACAATTCCACAGATGCCGATTCGCTGATAATCCGCGCACGTAGCGGCCATACGACTGCAGCCGCGCGGCTGGTAACTCTCCGTAATCGAAGGTCAGGTACGCCGTTAGCGCAGCCATGTCGAGAAGTTGCACGATGAGCCGTTCCTTCAGTCCAAGTGGGTGCAACTTGTTCTGCCAGGTTCGGCATATACCCCGCCGTTCCGCGAAATATCAAGACTGGCGGTTACGCGATCCGCGCCGGCCGCCCCGCGTGCCGTCGCGCCTGGCTCCCATCTCCCGGCGCAGGAACACGACCAGGCCGATGATGAACGCGACGCAAACTACCAGCGGCGGAGTCAGCGCCGCGAGGTCCTGCCACATAGCACCATCCTCCTGCCACCCACCGCGGGCGGCGCCCCCGCTGGGCTTGTATCGTCTCGTGCGTTCTACCGGACCACACCGATGCTCATTTCACCGCTCCGGTAAGAGCCGCACCAGCATGCGGGTGTTGCCTAGCGTGTTGGGCTTTACCCGCTCCAGGTCGAGAAACTCGGCCACGCCCTCGTCATAGGAACGCAATAGCTCTGAGTACACCTCTGCGGCCACGGGAGTACCGCTGATGGGCCGGAATCCATGGCGCGCGAAGAAGTCCACCGCGAAAGTCAGGCAGAACACCCGGTCCACCCCGAGCAGGCGCGCCCTGGCCAGCAACTCCCCGACGATCGCGTGCCCGATACCCAGCCCGCGGCAGTCCGGCACAACGGCCACCGTCCTGATCTCGGCGAGATCCTCCCACATCACGTGCAATGCCCCGCAGCCCACCAGCGTGGCGTCATCGACGAGTTCCGCCACGCAGAACTCCTGGACATCTTCATAGAGCGTGACCGTGGCCTTACTCAGCAAACGTCCAGACTCCACATTGGAGTCCATCAGCTTCCGGATCATAGGCACGTCGCGGGTGCGCGCGGGCCTGATCGTGTGTGCCATACCGCCGTCCACGATAGCCGCTGGACCAGCCGGCCGGGAACGGCAGCCGAACGGCCGGCGGAACTTCCACCGAGTCGGTTGAGCGACGGCCCTCGGATCCAATATCGTGCGTCGCTGTGCGCAAAGTGAGCGGAGCGGCCTGCCTGGCCACCGCGACGGCCACGGTGGCCCTGCTGGTCCCCGCCGTCGGCAGCAACGCGCGGGTCACCTCCCCCCAGCCCAGCCTGGGCAGCCTGGTCGCGCAGGCCAGGCAACTGGAATTCCAGATCAACGCCCTCAGTGAGCAGTACGACGGCCTGCGCATCCAGCTCAGCCGCGCGCAGGCCGACGTGCAGCTCGCCGAGCAGGCCGCCGCCCGGGCCGCGACCGCCCTGGCCGGCGGCCAGCTGGCCGTGGCCCAGCTGGCCGCGGAGAACTACATGGACGCCGGCCTCGACCCGGCCCTGCAGGCACTCGCCGCCGGGAACCCGGGGCAGTTCCTCAGCCAGGAGTCCGTCATCACCGAGCTCGACCAGGCCAGCAGCGACAGGGCCAGCACGCTGAGTAACGAGGAGGGCACCGATCAGCGCGCCCGGCAGACGGCCGGCCAGCAGCTCGCCACGGTCCAGGCGCTCGAGGCGGCGATGAACGCCAAGAAGGCCGCCATCACCGCCAGAATCGATCAGGTCAACAGCGCGGCAATGAAGCAGGCCATGGCGATTTTCACGCAGACCGGGCAGTACCCGGATATCACCATTCCGACCGCGAATACGGTCGGGGCCCAGGCGCTGGCGGCGGCGCTGTCCCGGCGCGGCGATCCCTACGTCTGGGGCGCCGCGGGACCGGGCACATTCGACTGCTCGGGCCTGGTGGTATGGGCCTTCGCGCAGGAAGGCATCGCGCTTCCGCACTACACCGGGGACCTGTGGAACTCCGGCGTGCATATCCCGCGGGCCGACCTGGAGCCCGGCGACCTCGTCTTCTTCTTCCCCGACATT
>Ga0116218_1000179_pt1 | contig 46861 bp, 36 predicted proteins | sample Sb_taG_2_FD_88966 | JGI IMG/M metagenome (GOLD analysis project Ga0116218, IMG submission 88966) | Peat soil microbial communities from Weissenstadt, Germany - Sb_50d_5_LS metaG | ecosystem: Environmental > Terrestrial > Soil > Wetlands > Peat | place: Germany: Weissenstadt | collected 2010-09-21 | reverse complement strand
CCTCCAGGGAGACTTCGGATGCAATCGTATCCACAAGGTTCAGGAGCGTTGCTTCACGGGTCATCTCTTCCCACAGCTCCCGGCGGACTGGGAGCGGAGTCGATGGCATATCGATGCCGAGCACCTTGATTCCCCGCAGGATCAACGGAAACACGGTCGCCCGAAACGCTGCCCCTCCGGCGACTCCGATGGCCGCAATTGCTCCGCCTTGTTTCGTCGTCCGCATCAGATAGGCCAGGGTCGCACCACCCACGGTGTCGATGCTCCCGGCCCACCGCTCTGCTTCGAGTGGTCGATTGCTTTCGGCTGAGGTTTCCTCGCGACTCAGGATCTCGCTTGCCCCAAGTTGTCTCAGATAGTCAGAGGCGTCAGGTTTGCCCGTGCTGGCGGCCACCGTGTAGCCTCGCCTCGACAACAGGCTGACGGCCAGGCTTCCAATACCTCCGGTGGCACCTGTGACGAGGACTGGACCCCTTTGGGGTGCCAGATCATTCTTTTCGAGCTGGCGCAACCCCATCGCTACTGGCGCACCTGCCGAAAGCACGAGGGCTTGCTTGAAGCCAAGTCCCGCAGGAAGGGGAAAGAGAAAATCGCCTGGCACACGGGCATACTCGCTGTAGCCCCCATGGCGGGAAACCCCCTGAGTGCTGCCAAAATCAGAGGCCAGCACTGCATCGCCTGGCTGGAAACGGGGATCGGTCGACTCGACGACCACTCCAGCGAGCTCTAAGCCGGGTACCAGCGGATAGGTCCGTGCCACTCTGCCATCGGGACTACAGACGAGCGCATCTTTGTAGTTCACTGGAGAGTACGCCACCTGGATGAGTACTTCACCCGGGGGTAAATCACGCTGATTCAACCATTGGATGCCCATCGTGAAACCATCATCGGTTTGATTAACGACAAATGCTTGGAAAGGCGCTGTCATAGCTCTCCCTCGTTTCTCTTGTTCGCTCTGCCACGGTTGCTCTACAACCATGATTTACAGGGACAATCACGGTTTCCGTCCACTCACCAGGAACGTGAGATCGGGCAGAAAGGGCTGCATCGCCACATCTACGAAGCCCGCCTCTTGCATGGCTGCCACAATTTCATCAATGGTGTAGGCGTGTGTTTGGGCCGAAACGGAGAGTTCACCGAACAGCATTAGAGCGGCGTTGTGTGGGCCACTACGATCGGCATAGAGAGCAAAATCATGAATCAGCAGACAGCCCCCTCCTGGTAGATAGGACAGCGAGCGAGTAAGGAGTCCTCGGAGTGTCTGGGGCTCATAGCAACTGATGATATATGACAACAGGATCAGGTCCGCTTTTGGAGGCCATGTGTCGCTTCGCAAATCACCACTCGCACAGGTGATTCTGCCCATGAGTCCAGCTTCCTGGATGATCTTCTCGGTCACCACAATCACTTGTGGCAAGTCGAGCACGACTGCTGATAATCCTGGGTAGCGTTTGACGGCCTCAATCGCGAATGCCCCGGAGCCTCCGCCCAGGTCAAGCAGGGAGGAAAAGCCTGACAAGTCTTGGGAGCGTGCGAGCAACGAGGCTGGAGCCAGTGATCCACCGTGTTGCCCGCGAATAAACTCCTCGGTCGCTTCAGCGCTATCCAGGTAATGGGTGTAATCCTGAGCGCCAGGGAGTTCACCGCACAGCAGGGAGCGCACGAGCGGCACCCGATTATACCCCAGGGAGCTTACCTGTCGCAGGTAGTAGTCCCCGACATAGGTCCGGGCAGTCTGCACCAGAAAACGCTGGGCAGCAGGGCTGTTGTGGTAGCGTTCGCCATCCCACGTCAGGAGCTTGAGCGCCAGGCAGGTGGAGACTAACACGCTCAGTGGCCCTGCGGGAGCATGCAGCTTCATCGCCAGGTCATCGAGCCCACAGGGCTCATCAGACAAGGCAGTAAACAGGCCAAGTTCTAAAGCGGCGAATAACGCTTGAGAACCCATGAAGCCGTAGGCAATCGCGGAAATAGCACTGATCGCATCACTGCTCTCTGCATGCATCGGTTGAGCACTCGATGGGTTTCCCTGTGACATGTCTCCCTTCTTTCTAAGGCACTCTCGGCCTTCTGGCTGTTGCCGATGCCGCTCGCGATGCAGGAGATGAATGCATGGCTAAAGCGTCGGCGTCAGCTTCCCACTATAGCATGTCCATGTCTAGATGTGTACAGGATATTTGGCCTGAAATCCTGATTATATGTTCCCTTTGAGTAAAAGGATAGACATGACTGGATAATCAAAACTGGTCTCTCAGGTATCGTTGTGGATGGTGCGGGTCAATCCGTACGGTCACAAACGCTCCTTCTCTTAATGGTAAATGGCCGCTCAATCCCTCAAACACATAGGTTCTTCCCGACCGCGGATCCGTCCACTTCGCGGTGACGAATGTGTGCCCGCCCTTTGCTGAACCGGCCTGTGTCACGAGAGCCGTCACTGGTCTTCCATGTTGTCTGAGCCAGGTAAACGTATAGCACTGGTACAGTATCCACACGATAATCAACATGACGGTACAGGCAGCTAATAGTGCATCGATCAATAGTACTGGATCCATTTCAACTTCTCCTCCTGCTAGAGAAAGGCAGAAGTCTGGAGCGGGTTCTCCAGGTTGCAAGCGTTTGCCTATGACCGTCAGTTGCTCAGCGTCTGCGAATGCTTCACTCAGGCGTTCTTCCACGATGGTTTGCTCCCCGCTTTCGAGGGTCTTCTCTTCAAACGATCAGCACGTTGCCAGTGATACCTATCTACGATCCCATTCTATGCTCTTCGAGACAGGCAGAAGCTTCCCACCTTGGAGGCCTTCTACCTGCCGCTCAAGACCGCGTTGAGAGCAGGATGGTTGACCAAACGGTCGTTCCCAACTTCTGCTACTCGACAGGGAACCCTTGCTTGCTCCATTCATTGAATCCGCCAGCCATGTTCACCACGTCTGTGTAACCCATCTTCCTGAGGGTCTCTGCAGCCAGCATGGAGCGTCCACCCGATGCGCACGCGACGATGATGCGAGCCTCGCGCCTGGTCGTGAGTTCTGGTTTGGCGTAGGGAGTGGTCGGATCGGCATACCACTCCAGCATGCCACGTGGGGCCAGCACCGCTCCTGGAATATGGCTCTTCTCCCACTCGGCGGGTTCTCTGACATCAAGCACTAGGCCGGCTTGACCCTGATCCAGTTCCTCCTTTGCTTGAGCAACCGTGATCTCTGCAATGGTTTGCCGTGCTTCGGCGACGATCTGGCTGGCGCTCTTCGATTGTTCGGTGTTTTGTGTGGGCATGGTTCGTTTCCTTTCTTTCTGACACTCGAAGCTCACCATGATGGCAAGTTTCACTTTCTGCTCATAAGTCTAGCGTGTGATGGCTGAAAAGACGCCGTCAGAATTGAGGGTTTCTCGCATGGAGCAGGAAGCGCGAGGAACGAAAGAGGCCCGTTAGAATTGAGGGGGAAGCTCCGACGGAGAAAGAGGGCGCCACTACATGGACGAGTACAGAGAGCCAGGCGATGGCCGGCACAGCCGAAGGCTCACACTCACACCAGGTGGTGTTCCACCGCGTGGCGCGTCGCAGCGGCTCGAGAGGTGACACCCAGCTTGCTGTAGATCGAACGCACGTGAAAATTGACCGTGACCGTGCTGATGACGAGTTGCTCGGCAATCTGCGCGCTGGTCAAACCCTGAGCGAGCAGCCGTAACACCTCCAGCTCACGAGCCGTCAGTCCTTCGGGATGAGTGAGTGCTGGTTTCACTGGTGGAATCGAGGACGCTGCTGTGAGGAGTGGCTGAGGGTGCGTAACCGATCCCTTAGCGGCGAGGGCTTGCTCCGGAGTCATCGCATGCCCCTCGGTCCACGCGGTAGCGAAGACCTGCTCGCCAAGACGCATGCGGACAGCTGCCACTGCTCGTTCATAGCCCGCACGTTCGATAGGTGGCATAGGAGCACCAATCGTCTCACGCAAGACCGCCGCTGCTGCCCAGAGCCGTGTCGCCCGCACAGGCTCTCCTTGTGTCATGACCACCCCCGCTAACCCTTCCAGACCCAGGGCAATCAGCACCTTGTCACCAATCTCTATTACTACATCAAGGCTCTCTTGATACAGACTGCGTGCGGTTAACTGGTCTTGCTCCGTCTCGGCCACCTTCGCCAGGACGGTAAGCGCCTGGCTCATAAACCAACGATGCCCAATCTCACGGCAGAGCTGCACGCTCACGTTCTCGAGAGAGCGTGCTGTCGTCATATCGCCTCGCTGTAGAGCCACCTGCCCTAGGAGCATTGACGCTGCGGCAACTCCCCATTTATCTCCTACCTCTCTGAAGAGCTCGAGACTTTCTTTGAGCATCGGATGTACCATCTCCGCGTCGTCTTGGGAGGCAAGGAGCATCAATGCATAATCACAGAGCGCAAAGGCGGTGCCTCTCTTGTTTCCGAGCTCCCTTTGCCTGGCCACGCTCTCCTCGAACAAGAGTCGTCCTTCAGCATAGTTGCCCTGTCTGCCTGCAATGATCCCCAGGTACATGAGCGACCAGGCGATGAAACTCTTGTCGTCGACCTGCCTGAAGAGTGCCAGTGTCTGCTCCATCAGTGCGCGTGCTGGGGCAAGGTCACCCCTCATCCAGCCAATCCAACCCAGGAGATAGAGGGTGCGTGCGGTGTTCCAGGTGTCTCCCAGCTGCTCGCACAATGGCAGGCTCTCCTTGCAGGCCGCGTCGACCCGGTCATAGTCGTCCTGGATGACAGCCACGTGTCCCATCGCGATGAGCGCCTTGACATGCGCTGCCGACACGATCCCCACGCTCCCTGCCAAGACCTTCTCCAGAAAGGGCCGTCCTTCGCTCAAGTATCCACGTACTTGCCAGAACCGTCGCAGTGCTCCTGCCAGGCGCAAAGCCAGTTCCCAATCGTGGCTTGCCTCCCCTCGCTCAAGCGACCACGCCATGGCCGCTCGCACATTGTCATGTTCTTGCTCTAATCGCTCTGACCACACCGCTTGTTTGGAACTTTCCCACTCAGGCTCCGCTTGCTCTACAAGTCCCAGATAGTAGCTAGCGTGGGCCTGTCGAACGGTCTCCAGCTCTCCACTCTCAGCAAGAGCCTCCTGACCATACTCCCGGAGTGTCTCCAACATCATCAGGCGCTTCTCGCCCTGCCGCTGTTGCATGTGCTGCAGCAAGCTCTTGTCAAGCAGTGAAGCCACTCCTTCCAACGCGTTGTACACTTCATCATCAAGAACGGTCAAGAGCACCTCTATCGCTTCCAATGTGCAACCACCGGCAAAGATCGAGAGTAGCCGGAAGAGGCGCTGCTCCTCTTTATTGAGGAGGGAATACGACCAGGCAAGCGTGTTGCGCAAGGCCCTCTGGCGCAGAGGAAGATCGCGTGCGCCTCCGGTCAAGACATGCAGCCGATGATCGAGTCTTTCGAGCAGTGCTTGCGGTGCGAGCAGCTTGACACGGGCCGCCGCCAGTTCGATGGCCAGCGGCAACCCATCGAGTCGCAGACAGATCTCGGCAATGACCGCCGCATTGTCGGCCGTTACGTCAAAATCGGATGTGATGGCCTCTGCCCTTTGAACGAACAGGTTCACTGCTGCCACATGCGCGAGGTATTGTTCATCTGAGAGGTGCCTGGGATCCGGCAAGGCGAGGGGTGGAACGGCGTATTGATGTTCGGCACGCAGGCGCAAGACCTCTCGGCTCGTGACAAGAATCTTCAGCTCGGGGCAGGCTTCCAACAGTTCTGTCAGTTCAGGTGCCTCTGATACCAGGTGTTCAAAGTTGTCCAGGAGCAAGAGTTGGTGCTTGTCACGCTGGGAGGATGTGAGCAGGTCGAGTACCGATTGGGAAGCACTCTCAGTCAGTCCAAGTGTGTGAGCGATGGTTGGCATGACCAAGGCAGGGTCACTAATAGGTGCGAGGAAAACCACATGCACTCCATCGGCGAAGTCACCTCCCAGTTCTCGAGCCACTTCAAGCGCAAGACGCGTTTTACCCACACCAGCCGTCCCTGTAAGCGTGAGCAGGCGCATATCTGGACGTGAAAGCAGTTCTTTAATCGCGTGTATCTCATGCTCACGACCTATCAGCCCATTGAGCAACACAGGAAGGTTGTTAGGATGGTCATCAAGGTTCGAAGAAAGTTGCATTGAGAATTCCCTTACCTTTTTGTCAAAAGGCATGCTCTCACACAATACTGCGAATATCTTCCATTATAATACTTTCACACGCCGCGAGAAAGTGTATTGAGGAATTTTTCCTCCCACAGGTCTGAACGCTTTTAATTATTCCATCAGTTGACGATTGTGCAGAAGAAGTAACAGTATATATACGTTGAGATGAATGGGTTTTTTCGGATTGATTCTGTTGCCTTTAAACAATGTTCCACCAATGAGTGGGTGCTAGCTATTCAACAGTAGTAGGGATGGGTGTGAGGTGGGGAATGGACGCAGTCTTGGGGACTGTGTGTAGGGCTCTTTGCACTGTCCTGCTGCGCCGTCATGATGCAAGGTGAGGGCGCTTGCGTTGTCCTTCGATGTGGATGCCATGTGGCGGCGTGTGTCGTATCTCCGTCATGATGAAAGATGGTGTGTTTACGCTGTCCCGGTGCTTCGTGAACATTTCTTATTCAGCATTCAATCGTTGGTGAAATGTACGTGGAAGAAATGAAGTATGTCAATAGAATTTCTGGCAGAGGAATAAAAACAACGCAATGGACATGATAGAGGAGAACATTCGCCACTCGCACATCACACATGAACCAAGCGTACAACTCTTCACGATTGTACGCTCAGATAGCAGATTCGTGTTCTCTAGCAACATCTGCTTCCGTTAAGCGGCGCTTTTCACATCTCTCTTCTCGCCTGCCTGCTGCCACGCTGCCTGCACGCATTGCTTGAGCAACATCACATTCGTAAGCGGTCCAACGCCACCTGGTACAGGGGTGATCGCCCCCGCTACTTCACGCACGGAGGCAAAATCGACGTCGCCCACAATGCCACCATCGGACAATGCGTTGATGCCAACGTCTATGATGATTGCTCCAGGCTTGACCATCTCAGCCGTTACCATCCCAGGCTGGCCAGCGGCCGCTACCAGCACATCTGCCTGGCGCGTCAACGCAGCTAGATTCGCCGTGTGTGAATGGCACATCGTCACCGTCGCGTGTTGCTGTAGCAGCAGCAAAGCCAATGGCTTTCCCACCACGTTGCTGCGACTGATGACCACCACATGCCTTCCTTCGAGCGATGTCTGCGTTCGTGCAAGTAGCTCCATCACTGCTGCTGCTGTCGCAGTCAGGAAACCGGGCAGTCCAAGGTAGAGATTCGCTGCGCTCTGTGGACCGATGCCATCGATATCCTTGCTGGGAGCAATCGTCGCAGCGACCATGGTGTGCGAGAGTTGCGCCGGTAGTGGCATCTGCACCAGCAGACCGTGTACGGCTCGATCATGGTTCAACTGTAAAAGCGTCGCCCGCAATGCATCACCTGACGTATGCATTGGTAGGTGTTCGAGGCGAACAGTAATGCCCACTTCCTCGGCCAAGCGTAGAATCGCTTTGCTATACACATGAGATGCTGCGTCACCATCGACGCGCACAATTGCCAGAGAAGGCGCCCGTCCCTGTTGCTCCACAAAGTGTCTCACATCGGACTGTACCTGTTCTTGGATCTCTTCGCTCATGGCTCGTCCATCCAGAATCTTGGCCATCCCGCTGCTCTTGCACCCGAAGTCACCATTGCACCGCTCGCGAGTAGGCAGATTCCCTTTGTACACAAAGTGCTTGCGCGCCAGGTGATAGCTTTGATCTGCGCCAAAGAAATTCAGCCACATCTGCTGCAATTCTTCTTCCCGATAGGCGTGCAACGGTTTTCTTCCTTCATCGTGTTCACTGCTGTGGCGCTTTTCCTCAAGCATGCACTCGTAGCGATTGCAGCTGGCTAGCCCTTCTGCCAACTTTCGGATGTGCTCACGAAAACTGGCTGCATCGTCTCCAAAGGCATCATCTAGTAACCCGATCCGTTGCGCGGCCCTGGTGCTCATCGGCAGCAGCGCCTCAGTCAGTTCTCGCGCTTTTGCTGCTCCGACTCGTTTCGGTAAGAGGTAGGTCCAGTATTCCGAGCCATAGAGTTTGCCCATGCCTTTATAATGTGGATTGAGCACAATGCCTGCTCTCCCATAGACACAATCTGCCGCCAGTGCCAGCATGACACCCCCCGCTGCTGCATTCCCTTGCAAAGCAGAGATCACCAGGTGGGAGTCGGTCGTGAGAATATCCCGCACTAGATCATCCATGGCCTGAATATTACGCCAGGATTCGTACGCCGGATCATCTGCCGCTTCGATCACGTTCAGATGAATACCATTGGACCAGAAGTCTGTCCCACCCATCAGCACAATTACTTTTGTTGGTCGCCTGCGGATACGCAGGAACGCTTCTCGCAGCCGTTTGCACTGTGCGGTGCTCATGGCCCCGTTGTAAAAGTCAAAATGCAGGTACCCGACCTCCTGTCTTTCCTCGTACCAGATCTCACGATAGGTTCGTCCATGGTAGAGAAAATCCATGGCTACAGGGATTTCCGGGACATAGCTCAGGCGGTCGCCAAGCACCTGCGCTGCCGGTAACTTGAAAGACGGCTCTCCGTCGGGGCCTTTTTGCTTCAAATGCGTAATCCAGATGGAGCCATCACCCGTTGCGCGACAGATCGCTCCATAGCGCGTGCCAAGGATCTTCCCCGGTGTCCCTCTGAGCACATCGTCTTCGTGCGCGCCATACAGGTAGCACGGCATGCCCAGTACTGTATCTAAAACGCCCGGAAAGCTATCAGCGCAGTGAATCTTCCTGAGGATACTTGCAGTGGATTCGTGCCAGTCAATCGCCCGGTCAGCTTGCTTCATTGAGGCTTGCCAGCAGCCTTTGACATCTTGCCTGCTATAATCCAGCGGCTCTGGTACAAAGGTCTTGCTCTCAAATTTATATATGGCCTCCAGGAGTGCTTCTATAGCTGCTTCCGTGACTTCGTGCCGGTAGAGATCACTTTTGCTCACATCTTTCATGGCAAAGATGCGCGAGGCCCAGATCGCACCCGCATCCATTTCAGCGTCTGCTTGTAGGACGGTCACGCCCCATTCCTCGTGCCCATTGAGGATGGCCCAGTCTAATGATGACGGTCCCCGATCTCCTTTGATGCCTGGATGGACAATCAGACAGGTATAGTGTTGCCAGATGGAAGCAGGAATGACGGCTTTCAACATCGGAGCCACAATCAGATCCGGGTGTTCACGCTCGACCGCTTCGAGCATCACCTCTGAACATCCGGCAATCACCACGCTCACCCGATGCCCGCGATCAACCAGCTCCACAAACGCGCGCTGACTCAAGCTATTATGGGCAGTCGTTAAGAAGAGTATGTTCATTGGATATCACTTTCTATGCTTTTTCTCTGGTTAGACGCCCGCAGAGATGGTTTTTTACGTGCACATTTCCAGCTAAAGAAGGAAGGACCTAGCAACTCCCCATCACTCTCATGCACCGCGCTCTCGTCTGGAAAGGAGCCTTGTCCAGGCAAGCGCGTGCGTGCTGGCGGAGGACAAGCTCCACAGATAGGCTTGATCATGATCGCCTCCTGCACCCAGTTCGATTTCCAGACGCCTCACTTCGTACCAATTGACGCGATATTTGTCCCAGAGCTGATCGACGGTAAGAGCGGTGGAGAGCAAACCCTGATTTTCTCGCCTGAGCATCCCCTCCAACTGCTCGGGCGAGGTGGAGAGAAACACGCGCAGATGCTCCCTGGGTACACAGTGGTAGAGGCGGAGCCACCCCAGTACTCGCTCAAGCGAGGTAAATGGGCTTGACTTCCAGCACCACATGGTTGATTGGCTGTCCCGTAAGGCCATGCGATAGTAGATCATGTCACATCTTCATCCTTTCTGCTCACAAGTCTAGCGTAGTGGGGCTGAAAAGACGCCGTCAGAACTGAGTGTTTCTTGACAAGGAAAGCAAGTTAAGGGTATGAAGCATACCCGTTAGAATTGAGGGGGAAGCTTTGAGAGGCGAAGGACACATCGAGAATGGTTTTCACATAATGTACATAAGAAGCGGAATTATGGTAGGGGCCTATCATTCTGATGAACGATGAGCTACTTGTACTACCCTGTCAAGCTTGATTTGATTCTGAGCATTGGGGGACCTCACTTGCGAATGTCATGTCCTCAATCATCGATTGAAGCTTGATGGAAAGCAGTTTAACAACAAAGGGGAGTCTCACACCAGGTGGTGCTCTAAAGCGTAGCGGGTGGCTGCGGCTCGAGAGGTGACTCCCAGTTTGCTGTAGATCGAGCGCACGTGGAAATTGACGGTGACCACGCTGATGACGAGTTGCTCGGCAATTTGCGCGCTGGTCAAGCCCTGTGCGAGCAGATGCAGCACTTCGACTTCGCGAGCGGTCAGACCATCGGGAGAGGCAGCTGCTGACCTGGCAGCTGGAGTTTGCGTGGGTAGCATCGGCTGGCCCTCAGCGGCAAGAGCCTGCTCTGGCGTCATGGTGCGGCCTTCTGCCCAGGCGGCGACAAAGGCTTTCTCTCCCAGCTGGGTGCGTGCGGCAGCCACCGAGCGCTCATAATCAGCACGGTAAACGGGCGGTAACGGAGCGCCAATGTGCTGCCGTAAGGCTTCTGCCGCTCCCCACATCTGTGCTGCCAATGCTGGCTGTCCCTGTCTCACGGCCACATCTGCCAGCCCTTCAAGAACAGAGGCAAAATTGTTATTGCCTATCTGCCTGTAAAGCGCCAGACTCTCTTTATAGAGACTAACCGCAGCAACATAGTTGCTCTGCACAGTCTCCACCCTCGCTAAAGTGGAAAGCGACAGGGCAGTGTGCCATCGATCACCCAACTCTTTGTAGAGTGCCACACTCTCTTCGAGGAGCGGGCGTGCTCGAACAAAATCCCGCTCTTGGTGAGCTACCAGTCCTGCGAGGTAAAACCAGCAGGCGATTCCTCCATTCTTTTGGCTTATCTGCTTCCAGAGCGTCAGACTCTCTTCCAGCAGCAAACCTATCCTTTCCTGGTCATCGAGAGTCACAAAGAGCGTCATTGCCAATTGGTTGAGCGAGGCGGCGATGCCAGACGTGATCCCCAATTCTCTGAAAACTGTCAAGCATTCCTCGTACATGGACCGCGCTCTAGAATACTCGCCTTGTTCTAGACAAACCCAGGCCAGGTCATGAAGTCCACTAGCATATCGCCAATTATCGCCCATCTCTCTGGCAAGTGAAACAACCTCCTCTATCAAGGGGCGGGCAGCGACAAAGTCGTTTTGTATCCTGGCAAGGTGTCCCCTAATTTCCAGCGCATCTGTGATGCCAACTGTATCGCCGAGTTCTCGGCTCAGCACCAAGCTCTCCTCGCAAAACGTCGCTGCCTTGTGAAGATCGTCTTGATTGAGTGCCAAATAAGCAGCAGTCCTGAGTGCCTTTGACCGGACCAATACCGATACGCCCTGACTTGCGACCAGTGCTTGCTCGAGGAAGGCCCGCCCTTCATTGTAATACCCATGCAGGATCCAGAGCGGCTCCAACGCTACACACAATCGCAAAGCTAGTTCCATGCTCTGCCCGGCTTTCCTTTGCTCCAACAACCAGTGTAGTGCTGCCCGTAGATTATCATGCTCCCGCTCTAAACGCTCTAACCACATCGTTTCCTGTGTACCTAGCAGATTCGGCTCCGCTTCCTCTGCAAGTCGCAGGTAGTATTCGGCATGGGCTCGTCTTGTTGCCTCTTCTTCACCATGCATTGCCAGATACTCTAACCCGTATTCACGGAGCGTTTCCAGCATGAGGAGGCGTGGTACTTCTCCCCCCCGTTCTGTTGCTTGCAAGAAGCTCTTGTCAATGAGCGAGGAGACAACCTGCAAGACAGGAAGCGTTCCGTCATCAAGTGTAATGGACACTGCTTCCACCGCTGCAAGCTGGCACCCACCCACGAAGACTGCGAGCCGCCGGAAGAGCCGTTGTTCCTCTTCGGTTAGCAGATCATAACTCCAGGTGATAGTGTTCAGTAGAGTCTGTTGTCGCTCGGGAAGATCGCGTACGCCTCCTGTCAAGAGCTGGAAGCGGTTTCCCAGCCGCGTCAAGAGAGCCGACACCGAAAGCAGCTTGACACGTGCTGCTGCCAGTTCGATGGTTAGGGGCAAGCCTTCGAGTCGCATGCAGATCTCGGCGATGGTCGCTGAATTGTCCGCCGTCAACTGAAAATCGAATCGGATGGCCTGTGCCCGTTGGAGGAACAGGTTTACCGCTGGCACCTGCGCGAGTGATTCGGCATCTGGCAGATGCTTGGGATCGGGGAGCGTGAGAGGCGGAACCGTGAATTGGTGTTCACCACGCAGGCGTAACACCTCGCGGCTCGTGACCAGGAGCTTGAGATCCGGGCAGGCTTCCAACAACTCTACAAGCAGTGTCGCTGCCCCCATGACGTGCTCAAAGTTGTCCAGGAACAGGAGCCGCTGCTTGTCGCGCTGGGAGGTCTTGAGCAGCTCTAGCACCGGCTGGGATTCGCTCTCAATGAGTCCCAAGCTGTGAGCGATCGTCGGAATCACGAAGGCGGGATCGCTCAAGGGGGCCAGGGAGACCACGTGCACCCCATCAGCAAAGTCATGCACCAGTTCCCGCGCAACCTCAAACGCGAGGCGTGTCTTTCCCACACCTGCCGTGCCAGTAAGGGTGAGCAGGCGCACGTCTGGGCGCAAGAGCGACGCGTGGAGAGCCTTCACCTCGTGCTCACGGCCAATCAGCGACGTGAGGGAGACCGGGAGGGCATGCGTGACAAGTTGGGAAGTGTCACCTGCAGGGGGCTCCGGAAAGACGAGGATGTTGTCCTGCATGGGCTCTCTCTCCTCTCATGTCCAGGCAATGGTCTCAACCGCCTGTTGCAAATCGTGCTTCGTGCCTTGAATATACAATTTGGTCGTGTCGAGCGAGTCATGTCCCATGATTTGCGCCAGTCGGTGCAGCGGGACGGACTCAGCCATCCGATAGCCGAAACGGTGGCGCAAATCGTGGGGCCTGACGTCGAGGAGCTTTGCTATGTGCGCATATTTTTTGACGATATAGCCCAGAGCGCGTTCTGACAAGGCCTCTTTCGTCTTGCCTGATGGAAACAGGAAGACAGCATCAGGCGGAAGGGTTGGAAGATACTCCTCGAGCATTTTGCGAGCCGTCGCATTGAGCGGCACCTCGCGATATGTGTTGCGTTTCCCCATGATTTCGAGCAAACCACTGCGCTTGCCCAGTTTCACCTGGTCCCGCAGGCCCGTGTGCAACAAGAGAACAATGAGGACGCGGTCCCGCAGGGTTCCTGCTTTCGTGACAGCTGCCACTAGGGCTTGTTCTTCTTGATCGTCCAGATGGCGAGGAGCGCTCTCCTCTTGTCCCACGAGTTTAATGGCGACAGAAGGATCATATGAAATGAGGTGGTGCTGTAAGACCCAGCCGAAGTAGCGCTTCAAGCTGATGAGGGAACGATTGACCGAGGCCGGTTTCATACCAGGCGATGAAGTGGCGCAAATCACTCAGGTAATTGCGAATGGATGCCGCTGCCAGATCCTCTCGCTCGCGCAACCAACGCTCATAGGAAGCGAGTGCTTCCTGTCCAAGGGGTGAGAGTGGTGGGTGTGCCGTCCGCTTCATGGACCACCTTGTCTTCTCGCTCGTGCCGACAACCGAAGCCTAAATGCCTTTCACGGGATATCGGAGACGTTAGCAGAAATAAGTCCTATCAAATTGTCTGGATTACTTCTGCAAATGTATATTAGCAGAAGTGCATCGCAATGTCCAGTTCGATTTGCGAGAATCTGTGGAAAAGGGAGCAATGAGTTGTGCCCGTTGAATTCTTGACGCCAGAGCAACGCAGCCGCTATGGGTGTTATGTGGGGGAGCCATCACCAGAGCAGCTGGCCTTCTACTTTCATCTCGATGATCGTGATCGCCGCTTGCTGGAACCCCGGCGTCATGCTCATACACGTCTGGGCTTTGCTCTGCAGCTTTGTACCGTCAGATTCTTGGGCACCTTCCTTTCCGATCCAACCGACGTTCCACACAATGTGGTGGTGACGCTGGCTTCTCAGCTCAATATTGCTGATTGGACGATTCTTTCTCGCTATCGCGAGGGTGAGATGCGCTATGATCACGTCCACGAAATTATGGCCGAGTATGGCTATCAGGATTTTGCCTCTCAACCGGAACACTTTCGTTTTCTGCGCTGGCTCTACACCTGCGCCTGGTGGAGTGAAGAGCGCCTGACCGTGCTCTTTGACTTGGCTATGGCACATCTCATTGACCGGAAAGTACTGCTTCCAGGGGTCAGTGTGCTGGAGCGAGCCATTTCCAGTGTGCGGGAACATGTCTCCAGACGGCTCTGGCAGGTCCTTGCCGCCATCCCAACAGCACCGCAGAGAGCCTTGCTGGAAACGTTGCTGGAGGTTCCACCAGGAGAACGGCAGACTCCGCTGGACCGTCTCCGGCGTGGACCAACACGGGTGAGTGGTCCAGCACTCGTCTCCGCCTTGCACCGCATTGAAGCCATTCGCCTCTTTGAGATGGAACATCTCGACCTTTCTTTTGTTCCACGAGGCCGACTCAAAGCTCTGGCACGCCACGCGACCACCGCTCTGGTACAACACTTGCGTCATCTTGCCGCAGATCGCCGGATCGCGACATTACTCGCCTTTACCTCCACCTACTTGGCGGTGGTGCATGATGATGCCTTAGACCTGTTTGATGTCCTTATGCGTACCGCCTTCTCTGCTGCGACACGAGAAGGCCAGCAAGAACGGCTGCGCACCATTCACGACCTGGATGCAGCGGCGCAGACCCTTGCCCAAGCCTGCCAAATCGTCCTGGATGAGACCCAAGATCCGGTCACGCTGCTTGAGCGCATCTACACCCGTGTCCCAGCAGAGCACTTGCGAGCTGCCGTTACAACCGTTGGAGAACTGACGCGCCCTCCAGATGACACCTACACGCAAGAACTGCCGGGACGTTATCTCATGATGCGCCGCTTTCTGCCGACCTTTTGGCGAACGCTGGAGTTCGAGTCCACTCCGGGAGGGAGGCCGACACTCCAAGCGGTGCAGTTTCTCCAGTGGATTGAAGGAAGGTCCAGAACGCTCATGCAGCGAGCCCCCCGCGCAGTGATTCCACGGTCTTGGCAACGCCATGTCTCGGACAGGGACGAGGTGTGACCTACCTCAACTATTCTTCTGATCAATTCACGGGCCTGGGTGGTCTCGTCATTCCTGGCACGATCCGCGATTCCGTCTATGTACTCGAAGCCTTGCTAGAGCAGGAAAGTGGATTGACGCCCACTGAGATTATGAGTGATACCGCCTCGTAATGATCGTTTTGTGGAACACCTGGTACATCCAAGATGTATTGGACGAATTGCGCAACAACGCGCAAGAGGCCCAATCAGAGGATGTGGAACGGATTGCTCCTCTGCGTTTCCAGCATATCAATGTTCATGGTACCTATCATTTTGTGCTGCCAGAGAGTGTGGCTCAAGGCAACCACCGCCCCCTTCGTCCCCTGACCTCTTCTTCTGAAGAGCTTTTCTAATATTTTGTTGGGAAAAGCATGGTTCTTTTGGGCTGTTTTGCTATTCCAACTTTCTGTTCCAACTGTGGGCAGACCCCATATACGCCCTTAAAAGTTAGAACAACGTGGTTCATTACAATACTTCGCTAGCAACTTCACCATTATGTAAGATATACTTTTATTAATTCATATCGTCACTTTAGCAATTTTCGTTGTTACAGCAAACATCATCGCTGAACTAGCCAAAGGAGTCTTATCTTGCCTGACCTCACTCATCTAGAGCGAATTCGCCAGCAAATGCCTGCCACTACTTCACACATTTTCCTGAATGCAGGAACCTTCGGCCCCCTACCCGATAGTGCAATACAAGCTATGCAGGAACGAATCCAGGACGAATGGCAAAATGGCCGTTTAGGAGAAGCAGCATATCACGTTATCAGAAATATCTACGAAACTGCTCGAAGTAGCGTGGCTCGCCTTCTGAACGCTGATGCAGATGAAATCGCCCTGACTGGTAGTACAGGCGAAGGCATGAACATTATTAGTTACGGCATTCAATGGCGTGAAGGCGACGAGGTCATAACCACCAACCACGAACATGGTAATTTACTTGGACCTCTATACCAGTTGCGGGACCGCTATAGCATTGATATTCGCTTCGCTGATATCGGCTCGCTAGCAGAACGTCCTGTGCTTAAAGCGATTGCAGACCTGGTAACCCCACGCACACGCCTTATTTCCATCTCGCATGTCGCATGGACAACAGGTGCGGTTATCAATATCAGCGAAGTCGCCTATATGGGCCGCGAATGGGGTATACCTGTACTGATTGATGGCGCACAGTCTGCTGGTGCGATTCCTATCGATGTGAAAGCTCTCGATGTTGATTTCTACGCTATACCCATGCAGAAGTGGTTATGTGGGCCAGATGGGACAGGAGCCCTCTATATTCGAAAGAATGCATTTAGTTACATCTCGCCGACATACGTAGGCATGATGTCTAAAAAGCATGTAGAAGGCGTAGAATGGGAATTGTGCGAGGGAGCACAGCGATTTGAACATGGAGGTCGGTCAACGGCGGCCATAGCGGGCCAGGTAGCGGTACTGAAATGGCTAGAAGAAACTGTTGGCCATCGTTGGATGTTTGAGCGCATCGCATCACTCAGTAGATACGCTTATAAGGCCCTCAGTGAAGTACCAGGATTAACTCTACTTACACCCCGACCAGGGGAGAGCGGATTGGTTTCTTTTAAATTAGAGGGATACGATGATGTCGAAATAGTTACATATCTGCGAGACAAGTACAATATTTATATCCGCAATATTCCTTCCACAAAATCATTGCGCATTTCAACTGGCTTCTACAATACTGAGGAAGAAATAGATAAACTGGTAGCCGCCTTGAAGGAGATTTAGTGTCTACATGGCGAACTCGCAGAATAATGTGTTGAACATATTTCAAATTGAAGAAAGGACCAACGAGTCGTGAATACTCCACTTCCTTTACGACACGCATCATCAGATCATGTTGTCCTCATTGGTGGAGGCTCGACCAATGCCCTTACTGCCGTACGCCTGGCAGAGCGAGGATTCCGGGTTACCATTCTTGAAAAGGCAAAAATTGGGAATGGCTCATCCAGCCGCTCGGCTGCGGGTATTCGCGCACAGTTCAGTGTCGAAGAAACAGTAGTTGGAATGCAATACTCTGAATGGTGGTATACACAGTTTCACGAGATTCTTCACACGCCGTCTGAAAGAAGTCAACCCGTTATTCAACAGAATGGATACCTCTTCCTATACGAGGATTCGGAGCAAGCTGCACCAGCCTGGAAACCAGGCATCCGAAAAGCAGCGGCACAATCATGGCAACAAGCCCAGACTAATGTTGCGATGCAACAAAGGGTCGGATTACCGGTCGAAATTCTCACTCCTAAAGAGGTCAATCAACGCTGGCCGCATCTCGAACCTGGTCGTCTCGTGGGAGCAACATGGTGTCCTACAGATGGATTCCTCTATCCTCAGATGATCTACATGGAAGGTTTTCGACACGCACAGGAGTTAGGCGCAAATTTGATGCAGGATACCGAAGTTATTGGCGCCACGCTTCGAGGTGGTCGTATCATCTCACTTGAAACAACGAGAGGCCTTATTGAGGCTGACTGGTTCGTCAATGGAACCAATGCCTGGGCTCCTCGACTCAGCCGGTGCATAGGTGGAATGTCTTTGCCAATTTCACCTCTCAAGCGCTATCACTACTTTTTGAAACCTGAGAGACGAATCATGAGTCGGGAAGAATGGCTTCATTTGCCTATGACAATCTACGGTGTGGGTGCCGGTAGAGGAGCACATAGCCGTCCAGAGAATGAACTGATGATGCTCGCTTGGGCACATGAGACCACACCTGAACCCAACTTCAGTGATGACGATCAGGATCGAATTGACCCTCCATTCAGCCATAACAATGGTATTGACAACTATGGATACGCTATAGTCGAACAGGTGATGGTTTTCGCACCGCTTTTAGCTGATGCCGGTGGATTGACAGCAACATCTTCTGGATTCTACGGCACAACACCTGATGCCAGCCCACTGATTGGTATTGACGCTAATTTGGACAATCTTGTTCACGCTGCCGGTTTCTCCGGGCATGGTTTAATGCATGCTCCCATCACTGCCCTTCTTGTAGAGGCAATCATTGCTGGAGATGTTGAAGATGGACAGCGTGTTCGGCTTCCACCACCATTTGAAAAGCATTCTATTGATCTCATTGCATTCGCTCCAACTCGGTCCTTTACACCAAATAAGAAAGAAGCGCTTGTGTTATAGAATACCGAGCCCACAAAAAAACCGCCCATGTGGGCGGGCGAAACGGCGACGTCCTATTTTCCCGTGGGGTTGCCCCCAAAGTATCGTCAGAGCTGAAGAGCTTAACTTCCGTGTTCGGGATGGGAACGGGTGTACCCTCTTCGCTATTGCCACCGGTTCACCTGCACATACAGGCGGTTTCTCTTGACACGGTGTATATTATCATAGTCGGGATAGCCTGTCAATCCTTTTTTCATGATTTTTATATTTCATGGGAAAGTGGTTTAAACTTGAACGAAATGGTGAGCAGTGAATCCACCAGTAGTTACGCATTCATACCATTTGAATATGGGCAACTAACTTTTGAGCGAGATAATGATTATCAAGTAAGCCAGCTACCTATCTCCTCCTACTGGTGTTTCTTCAAGCTTCATCGATAGCAGACGTGACACACTATCTCCGCCCATAGAGACTCCGTAAATCACCTGCGCCTCCAACATCGTCACTCGATTATGAGTAATTACAATAAATTGCGTGCGTTGAGCAAGGCGCTTTAGAATTTCACAGAAACGTACCAGGTTAGATTCGTCAAGAGCCGCATCTACCTCGTCAAGTAGACAGAACGGTGGGGGATTAATCTCAAGCAAGGAGAAGAGCAGAGCGGCAGAGACTAATGCACGCTCTCCACCGGACAGCAGCGATAAATCCTGCACTTTCTTACCTGGAGGTTGTACAATCACATCAACACCTGCAGGCATACTCGAGGCATGCGCACCATTCTCCTCATTTCTGAAAGTGATCAACTCAAGGCGAGCATGACCGCCATTAAAAAGTGTAGTAAAGTGTTCGCTGAAACGAGCATTTACTGCCTGAAATGTGATTTCAAATTGCCGAGCCATTGTCACATCAAGCTGGCTGATAATTGTATGTAACTGCAACGCTGCCTGGTCCATGTCGGCAATTTGTGTACTTAGGAATTCATAACGTGTTCGCGTTTCCTCGTATTGCTGAGGCGAATCAGGATCGCTACCACCAATTGCTTTGAGACGATTACGCAGATTATCAACGCGCCTGCGAAGCTTGCGCAGGAATGACTCTTCTTCCTCAGAAAGCGTCTCTACATCATTAGAAGAATTTGTAATAGTAGCTTCTTCCTTTGCTTCCGATAGTTCATCGTCGTTATAGCTATTCGTCGTATATCCAACCAGTTCAGCCGGGTCTGTGACTCCCATCTCTTCATGTAATTGTTCTAACAAAGCATCAACAGCATCGCGTGCTTTCTGGCTCTCTAGCAGACAATGACGATAACTGACTTCCAAATCAGCCATCGTATGACGCATTTGGATTATCTCGTGTTCGAGCGTAGATATCTGACTATCAATCTCACGTGCCTGTACCTCAGCATCGCTTAACTTTTCCGCAAGTTTAATAGTTTGTTCTCGAGCCTGCTCAAGCTCTGCCCTCTGAGAAGCAACCATTTCCTGCAATGACCGATGCCGTTCTTCAGAATCCACCATCCGATTTCTGAATTGCTCTACTTGTAATTTTAGATCATGTGCCTGTGTCTGTTGCGTTTGCAGTTGTTGGCGAAGCGATTTCGCCTCTTGCCGTTTGACGGCCAGTGCAGTGCGCCCCTTGTTCAATTCATCCTGATGGCGGCGATAAAAGATAGTACGTTCTTCCACTTCTCGTTGTAATTCTTCAACCAGTGCTGCAACATCTTTCTGCGATTTCTCGTGTGCGCGCACGCGCTCCAGTGCCGCTTTCACTTCCTGCTCTAATCCTGAAAGTTCAGCTGATAATTGCTGTTCTACTGAGATCGCGAGTTGTAATTCCGTTTGCAAACGTTCCTGTTCACGCTGTGAATTATTTACTATTCTGCTCAGGTCATTGACACGTGCAGCATTTTTCTGTAATTCTTTGTCAACTACATTTTGTTCTACACGGCGAGCTTCCTGTCTGCGCTGTAACTCACTTATATCAGTGTTCAACTTATCTATCAGAACTTGATGCTCTTCTAGTTGCTGAGGCAGCTCATGCAGTTCACGTTCGTAAGCAAGCAATCCCTGCTGGCTGCCATCCTTGCCACTGCCTCCACTTAACCACCCATCAACATGCAGTACCTCACCATTACATGTTACTACTCTATCGATGGGTGGAAATCTAGCATAATCTGGCAATGATATGAGCATTTTGAAAAGTGTTTGAGCACTTCTGAGGTTGTCAACGATAACTATCCCACGCAGAATTCTGCGAAAGAGCGGGATATAACGTTGTTCACACTGTATACAACTCCATCCCAACCCATGTACATGCTCTTTTAAGGAAGGTGTGTTGTCGAGTAGGTGATTGAGCATATCTTCGTCTTCAGGAAGTTGATCAGTATCTCTCTTTATCATTTCCGCCTGGATATCACCTTTAGCTAACCAGACAACCATTGCCTTTCCTGCCTTCGATGCGTTCAGATAACCCAGACATGTGCGAGCGTCTTCAAGTGTTTGCACTACTACACCTTGTAAATACGGGCCAAGCGCAGCTTCCAATGCATACTCAAAACCGGCAGGAGCAATTCCGAGTTGGGGCACAGTACCAATAATTCCTCTGACTTCACTTGTTGGTGCTCGCAGTAGCGCACGTACACCATCGTTGTACCCGCTGAGGCTTGAGCGCCAATTTTTGAGCATATTCAGCCGATCCGATACAGTACGACGAAGCCTCTCTGTTTCAACGAGGGCTAATTTGAGACGTTCTACTTCTTGTTGAGCATCCGTAATGGCTCGTACAATAACCTGTCTACGTTGTGTAATGTGCTGCTCGTCTTTGCGTACACTATCGAGTTGTGCGCGTTCGTCAACCAGGCGCGTCTCAAGAGCACGCATTGTCTGCTGAGTTTGGGAAATGGTTTCTCGTCTGGAGGCCAGATTTCGATTGCGCTCACCCTGGTGCTTCTGCTGTCGTCCAAGGTCAGACTGACTTGCTCCCAGACGAGCCTGAATCTGGATCAGCTCGCTCTGTGCATTTCGTAAACGTTGCTCATCAAACTCATATTCCTTTTGTGCCTTTGCGACCTGAGCTTCGTTCTCTGCTAACAATACTGCATCAGTATCTATAGCTTCATCGACAAGGTCGCATTGTTCCTCAAGGTCAATAATCTTTTGTTGGGCAGCAATCAGTCGTTCACGTAGTTCTCGTTCTTCCTGGTGCTGTTCAGCTCTTTGGCGTTCCAGTCCTATGATGCGTTCCTGGCCGACAGCCAGGTCACGCTCAATGCGCTGAACAACCTGGTAGGCCGCATTAGAATTTTCACGTGCCTCGACTATACTGGTTTGAGCACGAAGCCGCCTATCGCCAAGAATTTCCTTCTGTTTATCAGCCAACTGAAGTGACTGCTCCATCTGCCGAACACGCTGTGTCAGTTCCTTTTCAGTAACTTCAGCACGATCCTTGTTTGTACGCAGGCGTCGCAATTGTAGAGCATACCAGGTGAACAAAACCTCCTGCAATTCGCTGTTGAGTTGGCGAGACTCAACAGCGCGACGTGCCTGTTCTGCAAGAGGCTCCAGCCGTGGCTCAATTTCACTGACGATATCACGTAAGCGGTCGAGGTTTTGTTCTGTTTGTCGAAGTCTATTTTCCGCGTCGGTACGCTGTACCTGAAACGGGCGAATACCTGCGGCATCTTCAAAAAGCCCTCGTCGCTCTTCTGCACGCAAACTCAGTGCAGCATCAATCAGACCCTGCCCAACGACGGTATAGGAATCATGACCGATACGAGCCTGGGCCAGTAATAACACAACATCTTTAAGGCGGACTTTCTGTCTGTTGATGAGATATTCATTCTCACCAGAACGATAACTGCGTCTTGTTACTGTAATTTCGCTATATTCCGAGGGTACCCAACCTGTATTATTATCGATGGTCAGTGAGACCTCAGCCAAACCAAGGGGAGCTTTGCCATGACCACCAGAGAAAATAATGTCCTCACTCCTCTTGCCACGCAACTGCCGCATACTCTGCTCACCCAGTACCCAACGCACTGCGTCGGCAACATTTGATTTTCCTGCCCCATTCGGCCCTACTACAGCAGTTATGCCTGTACTAAACTCTAGTACGGTTCGCACCGCAAAGCTCTTAAAACCCACCATCTCCAGACGTTTTAGATACACAGCGTAGCCCGTTCCTCCTAATGCATATATTCCTAATGCCACCGATGATATCATAGAGGTGCCTATTCGTCTAGCACAGTTGAGAGGTGAAAGAAAGAGAAAGTTATCAGCCCAAGTGAGCTGGCTGAAAAGCAACGAGGAAGCACTATATGGTCGATGCGTCTTCAATCAAAAAACTTGGTATTAAGCCGAAACAGCGTTTCATCATTCTTAATGCTCCTGAGGGATACTCCGAACAAATCGTTACCCTGCTGCCATTAGACGTCGAACTTGTTACGACTCCAACATCTGCTGATAACTATGATGTGGTGCTTCAGTTTGTACGCAATAGAACAGATGTTGAGAACGATACTCCTATAGCTATTGAAATGGTAAAATCTGGGGGCCGACTTTGGCTTGCATATCCAAAGCAGAGTTCAAAGGTTCCAACCGATATCAACCGCGATACACTCTGGAAGATTTTTCCTGATAGTGAATGGAGACCTGTTACCCAGATATCCATCGATGAGATTTGGTCAGCACTACGCTTCAGGCCGAAAACTGAGGTTGGTTCCTAATCATTTTTTTTACTCAACCAGTACACTCCCCTGCTTGCACTTTACCCAAAACCCTTCGTCTGACTTTCTATACCCTACTTTATCGTTTTGATCTATAGTCTCTTGGCTATAGGAAATGGCTTTTTTAATTTGAATAGTCTTATTACCACTGAGCAAAGCAATGGGGGATCCCCAGGATGCAACTCCACAAATGAAGTTGTAGACATGCCTGGCACTCCATTCTGCAATTGGAACCACAAAATCTCCCTCACAGGGAAAAGGATGATAGCTGCTTTTTGTTTCATCTTGTTTTTGAAGAACAGCCTCTTGTTTATACATATCCCAAACACTCTGGACTAAAAGCGTTCCACCGAGTAGTGAGCTTTGTTCCTCTAAATCCGAATAGCTTATACCATCAGGAATGTCCATGGCTTGCTGCGCCACAATCACACCACTATCCAAACCTTCATCCATCAAATGAATAGTGACCCCGGTTTGCTCACTTCCTTCGCGAAATGTCCAGAATAAAGGCTCTGGCCCTCGATTTGTTGGCAACAATGATGGATGGACATTTAAACATCCTAGACGAGGAATATTCAGAATGTCACGAGGTATGCGCTTTGAGAAACACGCTACACAAATCATGTCTGGTTTATATTCTGACAACACCCTGATAGTTTCTGGATGAGATAGTTGCCAAACCTTCCACACAGGTATATTTCTCTCCCTCGCTACATCAAGAATGGATGAATTGATTGAGAAATTCAACACCGGTAACATAGTACGAGATAAAGGAAATTGTTCTTGCTTCTGAATCGCGTGCATTTCTACAGCATAATCTTGTTCGGTTGGAACAACGACAGCACACACCTGAATTCCAGCTTCTAACAGGGCTCGTAACGGTGCATACGAAAACCTGCCTTGCATACCTAAAAACAGGACACGAGGCAGATGTGTGTGTTGGGCCATATTTGACATGAGACCTTGTTTCTTGTAGTATTCAGTTTAGAATATATTGTAACCTTGACCAGGAGTTTTCATCATGCCACGTATGGTTATGTGTGTCAAATTAAGCCGCGAGCTTCCAGGATTGGAGAAACCTCCTTTCCCCGGGACCCTGGGGCAGCGCATTTACGAGAATGTTTCGCAACAGGCCTGGGATATGTGGCCCGCGCAGAGTACGCTCATCATCAATCACTATGGACTGAATATGGCTGACCCCGAAGCGCGCAAAATTCTACGCGAGCAGATGGAGGAGTTTTTCTTCGGCCAGGATGCAAGTATGCCAGAAGGCTGGGCTCCAGAGGAAGTTGGTGTGGGTGCTGGTCCAAGTGCCAAAGGTGGAGGCGGACCTGCTCGTAAAAAATGAGATCCTCAGGTGAAATCCTACTCATTTCTTGTTATGAACTGGGCCACCAACCATTTCATCTTGCCTCTTTACAAACCATGCTTCACAAGGCAGGATATTTTCCTGTTTTAGTTGATACAGCTGTAGAGTCATTGACCGATGATACAGTTAAAAAAGCTCGGTTTGTCGGTATCTCCGTGCCAATGCACACCGCTCTTCGTTTAGGACAACAGCTTGCAAAACGTGTACGGCTGCTCAATCCATCGGCTCACATCTGTTTTTATGGACTCTACGCCTCACTCAATGTAGATTACCTACTCCAAGATTGTGTCGATTCAACAATCGGTGGTGAATATGAGATCCCCCTACTTAATCTGATTGCAAACCTGGAAAATAATAAAGGCTCATCTATTCCAGGTGTTAGCTCACGCGAGCAAATCAGTAATCCATGGATACAGCGCACTTCATTTGTAGTGCCAGAACGTAATCAACTTCCATTCCCTGATCGTTATGCACACCTGGCGCTCAATGGTGAATATGTACTTGCCGGGTACACTGAGACAACGCGAGGTTGCAAACATACCTGTCTCCATTGTCCTATTACACCAATCTATCAAGGACGTTTCTTTGCGATACCTGCCGGGATTGTACTGGCAGATATCCGAGGACAGGCCACGCAAGGCGTTCGCCATATCACATTTGGCGATCCCGACTTTTTCAATGGACCCACCCATGCTCTGCGTATAATACGATCTCTTCATACAGAGTTTCCCAGCATGACTTTCGACGCAACTATCAAGATCGAGCACCTGCTCAAACATCGCAACTTGCTTCCTGAATTACGAGATTTGGGATGTGCTTTCATCGTCTCTGCTGTTGAATCTCTCAACGATAATGTGCTTCGTCACCTTGATAAAGGACACACCAGCGCACAGGTTGCAGAAACATTTGATTTGATGGAACACGTAGGAATTCCATTGCGGCCATCTCTGATGCCTTTCTCTCCCTGGGAAACGGTTGAGAGTTACATAGCTCTACTAAATTTTGTTGAAGAACACAAATTGATTGAGCATGTCGACCCTGTTCATTTTTCGATTCGCTTGCTTATCCCTCCAGGCTCTAGCTTGCTTGATAAGCTTGATGATAAGGTATGGTTAGGAGAACTTGACGCTGCTGAATACACTTATCGTTGGACACATCCCGATCCACGCATGGATACTTTGCATCAAGCAGTAAGCGCATTAGTAGAAAAGGCACAGAGTGTTCATGCCGATCCTATCGAGACCTTTTTCCACATCAAGGCTTTGGCACTTGAGGCTATCGGCAAGGAAATGTGTGTTTCATGCGCGATTCGGGATTATGGAACAGGTAAAATATTGCCACATTTGACTGAATCGTGGTTCTGCTGAGCAGAGCCTACTTCGGGTCAGTTTGATCCGATTCGCTAGTAGCATTCATAAATTAACCTTGTTTATACACAGGAAACTATCTACCCTTTTTAAACCACTGGAGGCATGCATGACAGAACAATACGATGTAGTAGTAGCTGGTGCTGGACACAATAGCCTGATTGCAGCAGCTTATCTTGCGAAAGCCGGACTCACGTGCCTCATTCTCGAGGCACGACCTGTAATTGGTGGCAACACCATGACAGAGGAATTAACCCTCCCAGGTTTTCTGCATGATACCTGCTCTACTTCGCATTCTATCTTCAGGGAAAGCCCTATCTGGCGGAATCAGGAGCTACCACTTGCTGAATATGGATTGGAATATATTTTGTCTGATCCAGCTTCCCACGTAGTATTTCCAGACGGAACCTACATCACGCAATGGATTGATATCGACCGTACATGCGAAGAGATATCAAAGTTCTCACGGCACGACGCAGAAACTTATCGTACTATGATTTCAGAATGGAGAGCCGTAGCACCTTTTTTCAGTAAGGTTCGCTACTCACCCGCAGGATGGACATCAGCAGCCGAGCAACTTGCTTCATACAGTCAGTCGTCTGCCTGGTTGCGCCGACAGGCACTCTCTGCCTGGGATATTATTGACTCCTCTTTTGAAGATTGGCATACAAAATCCTGGATGATGTGGTTTGCTGAGGGAACATTGCAACCAGCAGATCGGCCTGGCACCGGATTGCTCGCTTATTCCTTTGTAGCTGGACGCCAGCGTAACGGATGGGCCATTCCTAAAGGTGGATCCGGTAGCTTGCCAATAGCACTGGGTCACATCATTGAAGATCAAGGTGGTCATATACTAGCTAACAAGCCTGTGAGTAGATTCATCCTGGAGCATGGGCGGTGCGCAGGCGTAGAAACAGAATCCGGTGAACAGTTCCGCGCTCGGCATGCTGTCATCTCCACCATTCACATCAAGCACCTGGTCAATATGGCTCCCGCCGAAGCATGGGGCGAGAATTTTCTTTATGGTGTGGAAACTTATAAGGCTGGTCGATCAATGTTCGTAGCACATTATGCAACGTCTGAGCCACCTGAATTTAAGGTTGACGGGGGTACTCTAAGCGTTGTCGGATCGGGTATCGCTCAGACACCTGAGCGTCAACTTCGGATCGAAAACGACTTCCATCAAGGTAGCGTAACAAGAGAACAACCTGTGTTGCTGGTGCTGACACCGTCTGTCGAAGATTCCTCGCGAACCCCAGAAGGTAAGCACATAGTCAAAGTGATAAGCACGTATCCATACTCACTTCGCGAGGGACCAGAGCGGTGGGATGAGATCAAAGAAGAAGTCGCGGCCAATAACCTCGAAGAATTACGACGTTATGCTCCTAATCTCACAAACGACAAAATTCTTGCCTCGGAGATCCGCAGCCCGCTCGATCTTGAACGATACAATTCTCATAACTGGCATGGGAGTTGCCATGGAGGAGATCTTGGACCTTCTCAATCAGAAACGTTGCGACCGGTTCCAGGTTATGCTCAGCATCGTTTGCCTATTGCGGGCCTATATCAAACTGGGGCAACAACCCACCCAGGTGGATCAGTTACTGGCGGTCCTGGTCGGAATGCGGCTATGGTATTGCTCAAAGATTTAGGCCGGGAGTTCAACGAGGTCATAAAGCAGAAATGAACAGAAGAAAAGAAATCAACGATGAATATAAAGCACGTAAGCTCTGCGGTGGTGTCTACACGATTACTAATACAGTAAACGAGAAGTACCTCTTAGGTTATACCGTGAATTTAAAGAGCATACAAAACCGCTTTCAATTCGCGATAACCACAGGCTCCACTATCCATCACAAGTTGCAAAAGGATTGGGAGGAGTTTGGTGCTCAAGTATTTACGCTTGAAGTGCTTGAGGAGCTTGAACAAAAACCCGATCAGAGCCAGGCTGAATTTATGGAAGACCTCAAAACACTTGAGCAACTGTGTCGCTCAAACCTCGACGAGTCAAAGCAATACTAATTTGAAAAGATGTACTCCTGTGGCTTATCTTACTCTTCACAATTAAATTGTCTGAAATACATCGCCTGCAAATCAGCTTTAGAGTATATTTACATTGGTCAGACACAAATCAGATCAGTGCAGTGCTGGTTCGGTGACTTCGAGTGTGCAGGCATTGGCATCTAGTGTTGCTTGCACCCCAAGCGGAAGTGTGGCAAAGTGTGTGCTGTGGCCAAACGGGAGTTTGTAAATTACCGGTACTCCAAGTGAGCCAAGACGTTCTTCCAGCACCTCTTCAAGCGTTTTCGTACGCGGCCAGGGTGAACCTCCACCATCACCCCAATCGCAATCGGCAAGATCACCAATGACAATTCCTCGAATGCTCTTTAATTTACCAGCCTGCTCGAGCTGCAAAAGCGCGCGATCAATAGTGTGTGGACTACTTCCCACCTCTTCGAAGACGAAGATTGCATCTTCAAGATTAAGCTCCCAGGGTGTACCCATAGTACATAACAAATCGGAGAGACAGCCACCTACAAGACGACCACTCGCTTTTCCAGGAGCAAATGATTGTACGAATGGATCATCTGGATCGCGAGGAACTTGACCTGTAGTCTCCCCACTCAGAACCTGCAAGAAGCGCTGAGCTGTGAACTCAGACATCTGCGTATCGCCAACCGTGGTTAAGGAAGGACCATAGAAAGTCGCCATACCTGTAAAACGAAGAAGTGCCGTATGTAATGCTGTGATGTCAGAGAATCCAATGAATGGTTTTGGATGAGCAGTAATAAGCTGGAAATCCAGATAAGGGATAACCTGCGCCGAGCCATAGCCGCCACGCAAACACTGAATTACATCGACATCAGGATCAAGAAACATAGACATCAGATCACGCGCACGAAACTCTGGACTACCAGCCACCCAGTCTGTGCGTTCCAGCGCAGCTTCTGCTAACTTGACGTGATATCCTCTGGCTTCCCACCAAGAGATACCTCGAAGTACATCAGAATAGTTGTTATAAGGACTGGCAGGGCTCACAACGCCAATTGTGCCACCTTCAGGTAAAGCTCTCGCAATTAAAGTGTTCATAGGCTTTTCCTTTATAGTCTGGATTATTTCAGTATTTTCACAATTTCACTTCATTATCGAAAATACCGCTCATTTAGCGCTCATTTTGAGCGCTAGTTTATTGATGAGCTTTTAATCATTGAGTATCGGGCCGGTCTAAATTTATAAAAGTTTGTACTCCTCATCAAAACGCCAATCATCGAGCGCTTCTATTTCGACATCGAGGTGAGGGTGTAAGGGATCGATATATTTGAGAAGGTGAATACTTACCACCCTATTGTCGTTCAGCCCCAGGCCTTCGCAGAGTGCATCCTGTGCAATCTTCAGGCCTCCATCCAGATCGCGTTTAAGAGGTGTTTCGAAGTAGAATGCCATTAATAGTGAGAGGTAACCCTGCCGTAAACGATGACGCAATTCTTCATGCAAAGTCCCCTCACGCTCCAATGTTGCGAGCTTTTGTTTGACTTCTTGCTTGAAACGCCTGGCTACCGCTGTACTCACACGATGTCCATTGACTGTCGCATACTGTTCGTTGATACCAGGAGGGATGGGGAGCGTCAGGCAAAGTATGTTATTCTTATTGCTGTGTTTATTAGGCACGATACAATCCTCTAGAATGCAGGCAAAGTAATTGTTCCAAGTGTACCATAACGAATCTATGCTACCCATACTATCTCAGAGAATCCACACCTACGCGTTGCCAAAAATTGCAACAGTTTGAAGTTCAATGATTGCTACTCCACATCCAATTTGCCCTTGTGGCCGTAGCTCTGGGTTGGAGCGAAAGTATAGTAGGAAATAAGTAGAGACCTTAACCCATCTCATGATGAGCCATTTCGCGTGCAGGTTTATTCATCATTCGCAGCATGGGGAGGCCACCTGTGCGGATAAAGCGGATGACAAGAATTGCGGCTAGAATGAGGAAGATGATGTTGAGGATGGTAGTATAGTTCCAGGAGATACCCTCTGTGATTGCAGTCACATTATGGTTGGTGGGAATGATGCCAAGCGCACCAAAAACAAACTCGACAATATAGCCAGCGGAGGCCATCGTTATGTAGAACGTGATCAGTATATATGCCATGACTTTCCAACCGTAATACTTGCGGTAGATATCAAGAATGGGTAAGATGATCAGATCTGCAAAGATAAAACTGACTACTCCGCCAAAACTAATTCCACCTCTCCAAAGTACAGCAGCCAATGGAACATTGCCAATAGAACAGACAAAGCTCACCATAGCGACAAGTGGACCGACGAGAGGCCCAATAATTTTTGAGATCGTTGGATTGTTAGAGAAGAAAAACGCATTCCAGAACGAGTCAGGTACCCATGCGGCTAATGCTCCTGCAATAAGCAGTCCAAGCGCAATATCAACCCAAACCGAAGCCCAATCCATCACGAACAGATTACTGACTGCTGTGAATCCCTTTCCACTGAATAGCTTCGAGAAAAAGGAACCTTCTGAAAGACTCATATCCATAGCGGCATGGCCTTCCATTCTGCCTGACAATCCTTTTTCTGCATTCTCTCTTGCCATATTTACAAGTTTTGGAGTCAGAGTCAAACGGAAAATCAGTCCAATCAAGATGACCATTATGATGCCACCAAAATACTCTGCTAATGTGAATTGCCAACCCAGGATCACAAATAGAATGATGCCAAGCTCAATCACAAGATTCGTGGAGGAGAGTTCAAAGGTCATAGCAGAGGCAAAACTGGCGCCTTTTTGGAAGATCGAGCGAGCCAGGGCAACTGCTGCATAAGAGCAAGAGCTGGAAGCGATACCATAGAGTGTGGCAAGTGTCAGGCACTTTGGACCTTCACAACCAAGGGTTTTTGCCATCGCATGATGAGATACAACAGACTGAACAATAGCTGAGAGGGTAAAACCTAGAATTAATGGCCAGAGGATTTCCCAAAACATACTAAAAGACATGAATAATGCTTGACCAATGCTGTTCAGTACCTGCATTGCTAATCCCTCATTCGTAAGTATGTTTTCAAATCTTTGGTGCCTACGTTCTCTACATCTTATACACTTCCTGTGCTGATAAAAGCAAATCGGCAACACCGGCTCGTGTGGTCGTTCGGATGATAAGAGGAAAGAGAATTAGACCCTGCTTCCTGATGAACAAAAGGCCAATTGTGGTGCCGCCGCGCGGCGGCACCACAATTGGCCTTTTGCTTACAGAGAAGGTGTAACCAAAGCAATATTACAATGTCCATACTTTCGCATCACTGAATGCTACTTCGGTCAAGTAGGGTCCAAATGTTTTAGCGAGGACACCTATCTTACCTTTGCTGTAACTGCCATCATTAACCTTATCAATATGTTCTCCATTCACAAAAAGATCTATTTTATTTCCTTGCGCCACTACTGCGATTGTGTACTGTTGACTGGCACCATCCTCAATTATTTTTGAGAACCCTTCACTCAATAGCGGATTATGCTGAAAGTCAGGATAACCAGAAGAGGGATTCTGTGTATAGCGGACTAAGCCGAAATTACATACATTGGTGCTATTGTAATGGCATTTGTAATTGCTATTTTGACAAATGAAAAAGTAATATAGCTTCACACCCTGTTCGCGAAAGGTAACTCCTCCGCAATCTCCTGAGACAATTTTCATCTTTACCTGGTAAGCAAAGTTGCTGAAGTTGAGATTGCTTGAGGTCGTTAAAAATGGTTCTGGTACGCAAGGATGAAACGTGACCCCTGTGTCCCCATAAACTCTCACATCCAAGGCATTATCTATGTACATGCAGTTACCGTAGAGTGGTACAGGAGTATTTGTAGGGGTGGGTGTAGAAGCCCAGGTATTTCCTCCATTGTCATCTTTCAAAGAGTCAGAGAAGACCAATTTCCCAGTGCCATAAAGTTTTGAGAGATATCCGGGTAGCGCTTCAGACGAAGAAGTTGTGGTTACCGTGGTGGTATTCTTGTGCAAAATATTGAGCGTAAACGAACTCGTTACGTAGCAGATACCTAAAATTGCGGCCAGGGCAATAAACGCAAAACTAATTTTTAGAATAGGTATGTTTTTGACCTGGCGCTTATTAAGCGGAACAGGGGGAAGTGTGGGCCTGGCCTCACTACGAGCAAGAGAACTGGAGGCAGGAATAGTGTGTTGAAATGTTGGGGTTGTCGGAGAGGCAGCTTCTAGTGCAACAACTGGAGCTATTTGGATCGTGACTACGAGGGCCCCAACTGGATTGTTATAGGTTGTAGGCCTGCCATAACCTTCCAGGCGAATGACCTGGCCCTGGTTTACGCCTGGCGGTATTGTCACAATAACCTGCCGACCATTTGGCAGCGGTATTACCCGATTGGTTCCTGTGCGCGCCTCTAACGCAGTAATAATCAAGGTCTGATGTACATTGCCGCTATTTAGCACGGCTCGTTGAAACGCATGTGCGAAGGCCAAAACTGAACTGTATCGTCTCTCAGGGTTTTTCTCTAGTGCACGTAGAAATACGGCATCAAGTTCACGGGGTAAGGTAGAATTTACCATACCTGGCGGATCAGGAGGGATATGAACATGTAGATGCCACATGTGTTGATAGCCATTGCCCGCAAAAGGAGGTCGTCCAGTCAGCATTTCGTAGGCCATCACTGCCAGCGCATACTGGTCAGTCGCGGGGACAGGATGCCCTTCCCACTGTTCTGGTGCCATATACGTTGGGGTGCCACGAATGACCTGACTTTCACTCGTCATCATCATCACCCTGGCAACGCCAAAATCAGCCAGTTGTAAATGTAACTCGCCTGGATAGTCAGCGTTACCTTGAACAAGAAAATTGGAGGGCTTCACATCCTGATGAATAATCTGCCGGTCATGAGCATGTTGTAGAGCGAGTGCTGCCTGTTCTACAATACGCTCAACAGCAGCCAGTGGCAGTAGATGATCGGCAAAGTGCGTTCGCTTCCAATCTGCCAATGAGCCTGCTTGACGATATGGCATGACCATATACATCAGCGAGATTCCATCGACGACTTGCTCACCAGAATCGTAAAGTGGAAGTATATTCGTATGATCAAGTTGCGCAATAGCCTGAGCCTCGCGCAAGAAGAGACGAGCAGCGTCTTGCGCAGCACCGAACTCGGCATACCGAAGCGCATCGGTATTAATAACTTTTATGGCCACCTGCCGGTGGAGGAGCGTATCTACTGCAAGATATACCTCACCCATGCCACCGCTTTTAAGCAAGCGCACAAGCCGGTAGTGGCTGAGTTGTTGTCCCTCTGCTAACATAGTCTCTCCCCTTGACTCAGAAGAAAACAAACAATTCAGCGAACTCTCATTGATGAAGTGATTGAGTGTTACTATAGAAATAGACGTTAGATATATTGATTTCTAAAATTTTTTGCAGTTCTTCTCCAAAGCTCATCAAATGTCGACGTGTTCCTTTTTTGTGCGCGCCTGCGGCACGCTAAAGTGAGAGTAGGGAGGTTTATGCGCGACCGCGGTCGCGCATAAACCTCCCTACTCTCACTTATTATGTGGATATTACTTAAGGTGAAGACTGAAACATGTTAGATCTGAGATCCTCTTCATTCTGCTATAATAAATCCAAATGATCCAATCGTGAAGTGAAAGAATGCTCGGAGCATGCTGAATAGCTATGATTGTGCAAAGCGCATTACATCATTGGGAAGGATGAATTGCAGAGATGGATCCTGAGTCTGTTTTTCCTGCTTCGACAGGCACTTCGCAGGGGAGCGACCTGTATCATGCGCTTGGTGGGATGGACACCTGCCGAGAACTATCTGCGGCTTTTTATGCCCATGTTGAACGCGATCCGGTTCTGCGTCCTCTGTATCCCCCAACCCTCAAAGGATGTCCTATCGAAACGCTTGCAGCCTTCCTCATCCAGTTCTTCGGCGGACCAGACGAGTACACGAAACGTCGTTGGTCGTTGAGCCTGCGAGAAGCGCATCTCCGTTTTGCCATCGGGCAGAAGGAGAGAGAGGCCTGGCTCAGCAATATGTTTCAGGCGGTAGATGAAGTGAACATCAAGGAGCCGATGCGAAGCGCCTTACGCTGGTTTTTTGCCCAATCGTCAGCCTTTTTCATCAACCAGCCACCAGTGGCAGCAAACGAGTCTCCTTCACTCCTGGAAAGTGACATCGGGCACCAGAATGAGTCGGAGACCTCTCGTGTTCACCAGGACATCGCCCGGCGGTGGCAAGCACAACGGATGCTAGAGGAGATGATAGTCGCAGTCCGCCAGGGAAACACAGATGCTGTTCTGGCATTGTTAGAAAGTCCTGTTATTCAGGCCTCTTTTATCAGGGATCGTGCAGCATTCCTGAGTTTTCTTGTAATCTTGAGCAGCAGTAGTCAGCGTGCTCTGCTGGACTATGTGTGCCAGGCGCTTGTCAAGGACCCTCTCCTGGCGCAGGAACGCTACACCTATAACCGCACGCTCTTACACGAGGTAGCAGGCCAGGGGAGTCTCCTTATTGTGGAATTTCTTCTGCACCTGGGTGCAGACCCCAACGCGAGAGACCAATGGGGGCACACTCCGCTGTATTTTGTAGGCAATGCGTCTCAAGGATCAAATGGCGCAGATGTCGTTCATCTCCTGGCACAGAGTGGAGCGAACGTCAATGCTCAGGAAAGACTCAAGCATTGCACTGCACTTCACATGGCAGCGCGACGGGGAAATATTCCGGTTGCCGAAGCGCTGCTGGATCGCGGAGCTGAAATAGAAACGCAAGATAAGCTGGGAGATACTCCCTTGCATCGTGCTGTCAAGTGTGGAAAGACGGAGATGGTTGCTTTCCTCCTCTCACGCGGAGCCGATGTCCGTGCTGAAGGGAAGAGGGGGCTGACTCCCTTGCAGGTCGCACGAGGCGCTAGCATGCAACAACTCCTGCAAACCTCTCGCGAATGAGAAGCTGCAAGTCAAAAAAGAAAATACAGGATGGGACGAGTAAAGCTATGCGTGAGCCACCAAATATTTCAGAGGAACGCCTACGAACCTGTTTACAGGATCACTATGACCTTTCTCCCGTCATGTTTGAATTTCTTCCACGGGGACTGGATTTTAAAGCCGGAGTGTATCGGGTGGTGAGCGAGCAGGGAACTCCTTATTTGCTCAAGGTCACGTCCAGACCGTTTTACGAACCAAGTTGTCTAGTTCCTCGCTATCTCATGGATCAAGGGATCACATCAGTTGTGGCTCCCGTTCCCACAAAGAAACATGCCTTATGGACGAAGCTCATGGATTGGACAGTCATCGTCTACCCCTTTATCGACGGTGATACCAGTTGGACAGAGATGACGAATGAGCAATGGAAGGAGGTAGGGAACATATTCAAGAGGATTCACAACATCCGGCTGAAGCCTGATGACTTTTCTTCATTGAGAAAAGAAACCTTTGATCCAACTGAATATGTACAATGGATCCGAAACTTTGAGTTACAACACTTGCATGTACGGCAAGGTGAAAGTGAAACTGAGCACGCACTTCGCGCCTCCTGGTTAAAGCATCAATCAACTATTCACACGGCAGTTACCTCCCTAGAAAAGTTGGCAACTGTACTCCAATCACAAGCTTTCCCATACGTGATCTGTCATGCGGATCTACATCCAGCTAATCTGATCCGCGATGATAACAATGTATTTGTAATCGATTGGGATGAGGTGATGCTGGCACCTAAAGAGCGCGATTTCATCTTTCTCAGGGAACCACAAGCAGACGCGTTTTGGGAAGGATATGGAAAGCGAGAGATTAATTGGTTGCTCCTCTCGTACTACCTCTGGGAACGGGTCATTCAAGACGTGATCGTAAATGCCCAAGATGTATGTTTCAGAGACGATTTGGGAGAAGAAACGAAAGCAGATATTGCTCAGTTGTTTCACGAATACATGTTGAACGGAGAGAACGAAGTTGCTGCTGCTTATGAGGCCAGCGAACATCTCACTATTTGAACTCGCAGTTAAAGCCATTGGTTTCTTTCGCGTCTCTACTGCTATGCCAGTCCGTTACTGGAATCCAGTCAGGAGGTCTGGGTGGCACTGAATTCTTGAAGCAGGGGTGATAAGCGAGTGCAGAGCCTGGGATCGCATACCTCCAGTTCACTGATAAAACACCTGGTTGCCATGGCTAATGCTCGACGCAGTTCCGGCTCATCTAGCGAGCGAACGAGGGCATCTGAGAGCGGATTGGTCACAACTGCTGGGAGATTATCGACACCACGCCCATAGTAGGCGTTCTCTCCAAAACGGAGACATGCGAGGGCAAGCGTGTGATCGCGAATTCCACTGATCCAGTATTCGGCTTGCCATGGCTTGTTGCGTTCAATGCTCGACCGAGCGTGCAGGACGTGGTGCCAGCCAGGCCCAATGAATTCGGAAGCACTCGGCTGGGGAGTGTCCTGAAGCTTCCTGATTGAGCCGAAGAGAACATGGAATTGCGGACCTCGCGCGCCGAAATCCTCATCAGGCGTCACCGCAACGTCGACCTCAAGACCACTTTGCAGTAGGAACACGCGGTAAATACTCGAGCCGGAGCGAAGGTCGAAATGGTCTATCACGCTGAATTCACGATCAAGTATCTGTGTCCAGTCCTGTAGCATTGTCTCCAGCGAGTTGCCGTCAGAGATCCCGAAGGCTACGTCGATATCGGACCACCTATCACCGCTACTAAACGCCATTGAGCCCGTGAATGCACCCCCTATTACGCGTTGATCGGCCATCGCCAGTTCCAGGACGCGATGACGAACCTGGTTTCTTTGCTCAGTAGTAAACATATTTAACTCCTGTCTTCTTATTGCAAAGAATACTACCATAATCACACCGATTCCGACCAGGCAAACATCAAATATTCAGGTTGACAAATCTCTTATACCAATCTATAATAGTGAATGAACATTCATTTTAGTGAGCGAACGTTCATTCACTTACCAAGCAAATAGCAAAAGGATTTCAGTTTATGGCAGACACACTTGATCCAATTCAAGAACTCGTAATAAAAGCCAGGCGTAATCAGATTCTGGATGCGGCAACAAAGGTGTTCGCCGAAAAAGGCTTTCATCCAACAACGATCAAGGATATTGCGAAAGAGGCTGGCATAGCAGACGGCACCATCTACAACTACTTCGAGAATAAGACGGCGCTGATGCTCGGCATTTTCGATCGCTTGAACGAATCCGACAAACGAGTTGAAGACTTCTCGAAGTTCACTGCAGTTGACTTTCGCAGTTTTATGAAAGCCTATCTGCAACACCGATTAACGTTACTTCAGAGTGGTAACTTTGAGGTGTTCAGGGTTGTTCTTTCGGAGATCATGGTCAACAAAGATCTGAGAGAGCTTTACTACCGGAAGATACTTGAACCTACATTCTCAATGGCAGAAACCTATTTTCAACAGTGGACAGCACAGCACATCATTAAGCCTATCAATAGCGGCCTGGCGATGCGAGCTATATCAGGCATGGTGCTTGGCCTGATCGTAGAACACATCATTGGTGACCAGACACTTGAGAAAAAGTGGGATGAACTACCAGATTTTCTAACCGACATGATCCTGGACGGATTAGGGGTGACATATTATGATTGAGACACAAGTCGACGTGACCAGTGCAAATTTCAAGGCAAATCCGTTTCCGTTTTACGCACAACTACGAGCCGAAGCGCCTGTTTTCCCGGTGAACGTCAGCATGCCTACAAAACAGCGTGCCTGGCTGATTACGCGCTATAGCGATGTGCAAGATGTATTGAAAGACGCACGTTTAGCCAAAAATCCCCGCAATGCCATGTCAACAGAGCAATTGAAAAAGAGATCCTGGATTCCGTCAATGTTCAAGCCTCTTGAGCAAAATATGCTTGACCTGGATAGCTCTGACCACACAAGATTGCGGGCACTCGTTCACAAGGCATTTACACCCCGCCTGATCGAGCAGATGCGCGGCGAGATACAGGTATTGACCGATGAGTTATTGGATGCAGCAGAGCCGAGGGGCAGTATGGATTTGATTGCTGATTTTGCTCTACCACTGCCGCTTACGATCATTGGGCGCATATTGGGGGTACCAGCCAAAGACAATAATAAGTTTCACCGCTGGACAAAGACATTGCTCTCGGCAGGGACAAACCCCAATTACGTTGTGTTCATTCCTACCACCATGCGCTTTATGGGGTATTTGAAAAAACTCATCAAGGAACGGCGCGCCCACCCTAAAGACGACCTGATAACGGCACTGGTTCAGGCCAAAGATGGCAGCGATAAACTGAGCGGAGATGAAGTTCTGGCAATGATTTTTCTATTGTTGGTCGCGGGTCACGAAACAACCGTTAATCTGATTGGCAGTGGATCATTAGCATTGTTGGAACACCCCGACCAGTTGGAAAAGCTGCGTTGTGAGCCAGCAATCATCAAGCCAGCTATTGAAGAACTGTTGCGCTTTGTTTGCCCGGTTGAAATGGCGACTGAACGATATGCCCGTGAAGACATCACGATTGCGGGAACAACAATTCCGCGTGGTGAACTGGTACTGGCCGTAATCGGATCGGCAAACCGCGACGCCGACTACTTTGATAATCCTGATTCCCTGGATGTTACTCGCGAGAATAACAAGCACCTGGCATTCGGTCTTGGCGCCCCACTGTCCCGGCTTGAAGGGCAAATCGCCCTCAGCACGCTTGTTCGACGAATGCCTAATTTGCGGCTGAGCATTGCGCCAGATCAAATTCGCTGGCGCGGTGGGATCATCCTGCGCGGGTTAGAAGAACTGCCTGTGTCGTTCTAGCGGTATATTATCTTGAGGAACCTTTCAATGAATGACCTTCATCAAAAGAAAACAGTTCAGAGATTATCAGCTGTTATCATCGCATTTTTTGTGCTGGCTGCTTTAAGTGTAGTGGTAGTGTATTTCGTCAACCCAACGATTTATGCAAAAGTACTCAAGACTGATAGATATCCCTTCGCATCAACGTTGTTTCTTATCGCATTATTGATTTTTATCGCTTTTTTGATTTTTGGGGTGACCAAACATTGGCGCTGGTTATTCTGGATAATTCTTATTGCCAATAGTTTTTCGATCCTTGAGGTTCCAGCAACAATACTACAGCTTACCGGTGTCATTCCTGATCCCTACCCTGCCTGGTATAGCCTTTATCGCATGGGCATTGCTGTTCTTCAGTTCGGGATTGCGATCTGGATGGTACGCATTTATTTTCAGTATGGTGTGTGGGGAATGGGCCGGAGAAAAAAAGCATGATGGGCTTTCTTCTTCCAATTTCCGCACTCACTTGATACTGATGCGAACTCGGTAACTCAAATACCAGGGGATTGGTTCGGACCCGAGAGATTGGAACGCCGCGCGTGTGAGGCGATCAAAACCGATCTCTTGTTCGGTGATGGTTTTCAGCTTGAACTGGTGGCTGCGTGAATTCGTCAGAATCAGCTCAAGAAACCGTGCAGCGTCTCCTTGCTCGATATGATGAAGCAACACCTCCCGGGTGAAGCGGAAGTGGCCGCTGTCACGCATGCGATCGAGATGGGTATGCTTCGGCCATTCCGGGAAATCCCCAGTAGGCCCAGTAAGTCCACGCTCCTGCATAAGCTCGTCGAAGCGTTGATCAACCTCCTGATAGACCTGCTCAAGCTCCCAGTTGAGCGCCGGCGGGAAGTCATAATCGTAGGCAGCGAAGAGCCCACCGGGCCGCAGGATACGCGCGATCTCGGCCAGCGTCGAGGCCGGTTCCATCCAATGAAACGATTGGGCAGCAGTGACGATATCAGCACACTCATCGGGCAGGCCAGTCTGATGAGCAACTCCCTCTTGATACTGGATATGTGCTGCGTAGGGATGGTCCTCGACTTTGCGTACAGCCTGGGTACGCATATCGGCATTGGGTTCGATCCCAATCACCAGTTCGGCCCGTTCACCCCAGATCGCGGTGGACAGTCCGGTCCCGCTGCCCACATCTACCACCAGGGCGGGATGCGGCATCTGAATCAACTGCGTCAGCAGATCGAGCAAAGCCGGTGGCGGTGTCGGACGTGCCCGATCATAGCTGAGGGCTTTGCCAGTCCAAATGTCGCTGGTTTCTGTCATGTTATTCAGTATATCCGTTTTCCCTCGTACAAAGCTAGCTTTTCTCAAAACTTTTCGTTTTTCTCAGAAAACTTTTTTTCTTGAGTAAAAACGGAGCGAAAAACGACCTCAAAAGCAAACATTTTGTGATTGGCAACCAGTACTACACCTCGATCCTCTGGGGATCCTGGCTACAGGCCGTTGGGCCACTGCTTACGGTGCTTTTCGCTTACGCAATCGTTTGCCTGGCTGGAGCAACCACACGACTTGCGGGTTGGATGACTATGTTTGGGGGAACAATCCTCATGATGGTGAGCCTTGTAGAAATCACTTTTTACATAAGCGCCTTAAATAGTAATCCAGCGACAATGGGGTTGACCAGCCTCGACCTCATTCACGCCGTCCAGCATCTCTACTTCATCGTGGCAGCGCCAGCCCTCTTTTTGCCACTAGGAGTCGTTATTGTTAGCTCAAATGTGCTCCCACGGGTGTTGGGGTACCTGGCAATCATGCTGGGAGCGGCCTTTGCGATCTTAGGAGTTGTCACCCTCTACAGTCTTACCTTACCTGCATTGGTCACAGCTTTTGCAGGCCTCCAGACGCTCTGGTGGTTGGCTGCTGCCATAACGCTGATAGTTCGCTCAGGCACAGCATCTGACACAAAAGTAGAGGTGAGCTTAAGAGCCTGATCGCAGAATTTCGCCAGGAAATGAATGGCCGAGATGTTCGCATTCCTAAAGCATCTCTGGTATACTCTCTCTTGATAGGGTAAAATGTGCTGATTTTCTCGAAATTGAAGGGAAATAACCATCATAATGCCCAAAGCATGCTATGCCTTGAACCAAGGTTTCCATCGCTCCCAAGAAACTGAGGTTCTCATTATGTCCTTTCACTCCTATATTTATATACGCTGTGAGTCCATGCTTGCCAGGAGCGATGAATGAAAGAGGAAAACCACAGACAAGAGCAAAGAGCTTACGACGTGAGCAGGGAGAAATTTCCTCTCCCGACAAATCCTGCTCAAAGAGGAGTTAATACCTCTCTGCGAGGAGAGGATAGTTGGTCAAATCTCCTCACGTTGATGGAGGTATTACCTGATGCGCTTGTTCTTGTCGATGCAGATGGAAGCATTAAGAGGATAAATAGCCAGACCGAAGAGATGTTTGGGTACACTGGCGCCGAACTCGAAGGTCTGTCTTTAGAAATCCTGGTACCCGAACGCTATTGGGGAGTCCACACGCTAGAACGTGAGAAGTATAGTACTTCACCAACCACGCGCCCAATGGGTGCAGGATTGGACCTGTATGGCCTACGCAAAGATGGTAGCGAGTTCCCTGTTGACATCAGCTTAAGCCCTATACTATTCGACGGGAAACTACATGTTCTAGCGGCAGTCCGTGACATTACTTTGCGCAAGTATCTCGAGGCGCACGAACATGAGTCTCGTGCAACAGCCGAAGCGCGCCTGGCACTTTTGCAACTCGTCCTCGATGAATTACCTACATGCGTGTATTTCGTGACAGGTTCAGAGGCTCGCCTGGTACTTGCCAATCGAGCCGCTGTCACAGTTTGGGGTACCGAGTGGCCAACGGGTCAACCGATGGTGGACTTTCTCAACGCACACCATATCCGTCTGTTCGACTCGAATGGCCAGTCACTTCCGCCCGCCGCCTTCGCCACATTACGTGCCCTGGAAGAAGGTCAGACCGTGTTCCAGCACCAGGAGGTCATTCATCATACCGATGGGACTAGCCTGCCAGTGTTAGTGAATGCGGTAGCACTGGACCAACGCCTCCTGACAGGGTTGGAATCTGGAGCAGGAAATCTCAGTATCTCCTCCGCAGAACCAGCGGCATTGGTTGTGATTCAGGATATCACACCACTCAAGGAAGCTGAACAGGTCAAAGATCGGTTTATTGGCCTGGTAGCCCACGAACTACGTAACCCACTTGCAGCCCTGAAAGGGTTTGCACAAACGCTGTTGCGACATTCCCATGGTGAAAAAGGCGCGGCTCTGGCACCCTGGCAACGCGAGTCGCTTACAGAAATCGATATAGCGACAGATCGATTGAATCGGCTCACAGAAGACTTGCTCGACGTGGTTCGTCTACAAGCAGGACGACTGCAGTTGTACCGTGAGTCGATCGATCTAGTGGAAATTACGCGGCACATTATCACGCAGATGGGGCAAAGCAGCGAACGCCATGAGCTCACACTTGTCACATCACTTCCTCAAGTACAGGCACAGGTTGATCGCGGGCGAATCGAGCAAGTGTTCATGAATCTGCTCACTAATGCGATTAAGTACAGCCCTGCAGGCGGAAAAGTCGAAGTGACCTTACAGGTGGAGAAAGGGCAAAAGGAAGCACTCATCAGCATTCGGGATTACGGCATTGGCATTCCCCAATCAGAGCAGGCTGACCTCTTTGGCCGATTTGTACGAGGATCTAATAGCCAGACACAAGGTATTGGCGGGACTGGCCTGGGCCTCTATTTGAGTCGCGAACTGGTCTCGCAGCATGAAGGAGATATCTGGTTCGAATCAACTGAAGGAGTTGGTTCTACCTTTTACCTCCGCCTCCCTCTTTCGACTGACACTTCTTCGTCGAGCACGACAGATCCTTCGCTTCGCTCAGGATGACAAGGAGAGGACTGCCGGGTGACTCACGGATGCAGGACGCCACACGTATTAGACTTTCAAGCTTCAATCGGCGTGTTGAGCCGGACACCCGCAAGGGGTGTCCAATAGGCATCAACCTAAGAAAAGCCCATCAGCATCCGTAGGGGCGAGGGTGGATGATGGGAGGTTGGGTGTGCCTTTATGGTCGCCCGCGGTGGGTTGGTTGAAGATGTCGGTCCATAGTATTACCCCACCCACGGGCGACCATAAAGGCACACCACTCATCCACCCAACCGCCCTCGCCCCTACGGAATCCTCGATTGAGGCCCATACTTCCAGTTACTGAATGACCATACTGGTCGAAGTCTCGGATCAGTTCCTGGCGCCGACGATGACGAAAGTCGAGAAGCTGATCAGCAATGTTTCGTGCTCATTCGCATATTGCAAGTACTCCCACCACTTCTGAGCCTTACTAGCAGAGAGAGTTCCGTTTGCCTGGAGTACAGCGAGATGACTACCGAGGAATAGCTCAGCATCCCGATAATCGTGATAGTTCTGTGACACCGAGAGAGCACTTGTTGACGGTATCGTGAGACCATTGGGGTATTATTAAATGAAAGAGGAAAGCACGCCCAGGTCAGGGAAGCACTCCCCTACCGTTTTAGACGGAGAGGAGATTTGCAAGACGATTATACATGAACAAAGGAGTGAATGATGCAGTGGGACTCTTACTTTGCTAAGCGAACGGAACTGACGACACGCTCGACTATTCGTGAGTTGCTTAAGTACACCATCCAGCCAGAAGTGATCTCCTTCGCAGGGGGATTACCAGCGCCAGAGCTTTTCCCAGTCGAGCGCATTCGACAAGCCACCAACACAGTCCTTACTCAACACGGCCCAGAAGCCCTGCAATATAGTACCACCGAAGGGATGCCGGAACTGAGAAGCTTCCTGGCTCAGCGGCTCTCAAGCGAGACGCTCAGTGTCAAGCCGGAGAACATCCTGATCGTCACGGGGTCACAGCAGGCACTGGACCTCATTGCTCGCGTCTTCGTGAACGAGCGTGATCGCGTGATTCTTGAAAACCCGACCTACCTCGGTATGCTTCAGACCCTGAAGCCCTACGATCTGACGTATCTGCCTGTCACAACAGATGATGATGGCATGCGGATTGAGGCTCTCCCAGAGTTGTTACGTCAACAACCCAAGTTGATGTATGTCGTGCCCACCTATCAAAATCCGCAGGGGACCACTCTGACCAAGCAGAGACGGCTCGACCTCATCCACATGTTAGAGCCATATCCCGTACCTCTTGTGGAGGACAATCCGTATAGCGAACTCTGCTACACGGGTGAGATCGAGCCGTCTCTGATGGAGCTTGATGCACAAAGTCTGGGGATCAGAGAACTCAATGGGCGAGTCATTTACACCAGCACATTCTCCAAAATACTGAGTCCAGGTCTACGTGTCGGGTGGATTGCTGCTCCACTGCCAGTGATAGACAAGCTGGTGGCAGTCAAGCAGAGTACTGACTTGCATACCAGTACCTTTGTGCAGTATATCATCAATGAAGTCGTACGCGATGGCTTTCTGGAAAGCCATATCGCTCAGCTGAGAACAACGTATCGCCAACGGCGTGACATCATGCTGGCAGCCATGGAGCACTACTTCCCGCAAGAGGTCAGCTGGTCACATCCTGCGGGGGGCTTATTCTTAATGGTGTACCTGCCACAGTATATCGATGCGCAAGAGTTGCTCCAAGAAGCATTGGCGTACAAGGTTGCCTTTGTCCCCGGTGTTGATTTTCACGTTGGTAATAGCGGGCACAACACCTTTCGGTTGAACTTTTCCCATGAGAGTCCACCTATGATCGAGGAAGGAATGAAGAGACTTGGCCAGTTACTCAAAAACGCTATTCAGCAAAAGGATCTTCCTCTCCGAGTTTGAGTTGGTGATGACGCATCCATTTGAAAGGGGATGAGCCACATACAAGCGTTCAGACGCTTGAAAAACAACTCAGCTGAAGAGTTGTATAATATACCTGAATCTTGAAGGGAACGAAGCCTGGAGGATGGCTATATGATAACAATCAGCGATGAGTTTATGCAGCAGTTGTTGGCCACTACCAGGAAGTATTGTGTTGTGATTACGAAGGTTGGACCAAAGAGAAATCAGGAGGGAGCGGAAAAAATCATTTGGGAACACGTACGAAGAAATTTTGCCCTTCGCGCTGAGGGATTGTTATCTATCGTTTGTCCTATCTCTGATGGAAGCGATGTTACAGGCGTAGGAATTTTTAATGCTGATGTCGAAGAAGTAAAAAGGATCATGGACGAGGACCCGGGTGTCAAAGCAGGAGTTATTGCTTATGAAATCCATGCCAGTCGCAGCTTTCCTGGTGACAGCTTACCAAAGTAAGAACTGAAGGGGATACACATGAGCAACCAGGAACCGCCAATCGAAGACCCAGGAGAAGAACCACCATCTGAACAACAACCAGCAGAAGAACCGCCACCTGGACAACAACCAGCAGAAGAGCGTGAGATAAATCCTGATCCTCGTGAGCAACCACGATCAGACACTGCTGAGCCACAAATGCCACCACCAGGATATCCACCACAGGGGTATGTGCAAGCACAAGGTTACCCTCCGCCACAGGGATATCCAGCACAGCAAGGCTATCCTCCTCAAGGTTTCCCTCCACCACAACAAGGATATCCACCACAACAAGGTTATTATCCTGGGCCAGCAGGAGCAGCACGCAGGAGTCGAGGCCCGTGGTTGGGCTGTTTAATTGCATTCATCATTATCGTGCTTCTCTGTTCAGGAGCATCTATCATTGGATCGCTGCTTGGATTCGGTCTTGGAATTGGAGGATCCTTTAGAAACAGTGTGACCGAACCAGCTCAAACATTTACGGTCAGCACAAATTCGGCACCTGTGCTGACGCTTACAAGCGATGCAGGTTCAGTTACTGTCAATAGAGGAAGTGCCAACAATCGCATTATTGTTCAGGCCAAAAAGTACGCAAGCTTCGGAGGTAACCTGAACAATATTCAGATCAATTACAACCAGAACGGAAACACGGTAACAGTGGCAGCCAGTAACTCAGGAACGTTCAACTTTTTCAATGGTACGAATGTTGATTTTATAGTCACTGTTCCAAATACTACTGACCTGCAAATTCATACAAATGCTGGCAGCATTAACGTAAATGGGGTTAATGGGAAAATGTCATTAATGAGCAATGCTGGCACCATCGGAGCGACACAATCTTCATTGACCGGAAGTTCTACATTCAAGACGAATGCTGGCAGTGTCAACTTCAACGGCTCCATCGGCTCAACTGGAACGTATGATTTCGAGACGAATGCCGGGTCAATCGATATGACTCTATCGGGAAACCCTAGTTTTCATCTGAACGCTAATACCAATGTTGGTTCGATCAATACGAGCTTTCCGGTGGCTGTGAACCGTAATACTGTCGGCGCTACAGCTAATGGTGATGTAGGTACAGCACCCCAGGCGACTTTGACGTTGAAGACCAATGCCGGATCGATTAATTTGAATAAAGGTTAAGGGAGGTAACTGGGGGATCGTAATAGGGCGACCTCGACCGGGCGACCGCAAGGGCATTGATTCCAACAAATTGCACTCTCAGCACATGTAGCGAAGAAAGACGAATCAGCCGCCATTGTCATTCTGAGCGCCAGCGAAGAATCTCGGTGTCCAACGCGTGAGATTCTTCGCTGGCGCTCAGAATGACATGAGTGCTGCGAAGGATGACAGGCACGTGCGTTCCATTCCATCTGCATGCTTGTCAACCTTCGCAGCACTCCAGAACGAATATGTTGGAATCAATGGACCGCAAGGGTGCACCCCTATATTCGATGACAGAGGCACCTGAGGGTTGCGAGGGCACACCCAGCCCAGCCCCGAGGGCGACCGCAAGGGTGCGCCCCTACTATATACGAACATCTAGCGAGGATCACCTCCACATTTCGTAAGGAAATTCTTGCAGTTGTCAAGCAGGTTTAGCAGGTTTATACATGCAATGGCTTCTTTCTACACTTGTGACAGGTTTTGTGGCATTCACGCTCACTGATATCGATGATCTCATATTACTGATTTTCTTTTTCTCTCAAACAAAGAAGTCATTTACAAAGCGCGAGATACTTCTTGGACAATATCTGGGGTTTTTGTTCTTACTTCTCCTGACTACTCTGGGATATTTGGGAACACTGGTCATACCTTTAGCATGGATTGGCCTGCTTGGCCTG
>Ga0116218_1000172_pt1 | contig 48182 bp, 44 predicted proteins | sample Sb_taG_2_FD_88966 | JGI IMG/M metagenome (GOLD analysis project Ga0116218, IMG submission 88966) | Peat soil microbial communities from Weissenstadt, Germany - Sb_50d_5_LS metaG | ecosystem: Environmental > Terrestrial > Soil > Wetlands > Peat | place: Germany: Weissenstadt | collected 2010-09-21 | reverse complement strand
TGGTCTATGAACAGCCTGCTTTGGATTGTCCTTGCTATCGCATTTTCTCGTTTGCCAGCAGTTCAAAAGTGCAAGCTGATACTACATTGTTACTGACTGATGATCGTGGAAGTAATGAAGCTGTTCAGTACGGGTTGTGGTCGCTTGATATCACTCAAACCCCTGCCGTGCCGAAATCGATCTTAGATGAAAACCCACAACAGGGACCATTAGCACTCACACCCACTGGTAGTGGTTTGTTATACTCATCGAATGAAGGTGCTGTACCTGTACCCACCGATAATAGTGTTCCTACCAGTATTGCAGCGCTTTCATATGCGAATGACTTGAATCTAACAACCCTGTCCGGTTCATCGTTAACTCCGGGTACATCACAAATAGTGCTGGGAATGCAATACGACTTAAATAATAGCGCACAGTATCATTGGGTTACAACGCCTCTTTTTTCCCCCGATGCGCATACACTCGCATACATCGAGTTTTCAAGTGACTCTCAAGTTCCCTATGATCGCCATAGTGCTTTGTATACTGTGCAAATAAGCGGTTCGGGAGCGCATATTCATGCCGGCAAACCGCGGCTTATTGCTACCTCCACGGAGCTTTTGATGGAGTTGGGTGCATGGTTCAATAACCGCATCATAACTTTCTACTCGGATGGCTATTTATATGCTATGGATTTACAAACCGATGCATTAACAACCCTGGCCCAGACCAAATCATATGCAAACATAATAGCTGTTATTGGTTCTACTTGAGTAGAATCAAGAAAAGAAGCTGGTGGGCATGCCTACCAGCTTCTTTTCTTGACCGTTCTGCTGCGTTTATTCTCTACACTGCTCTCCGCCTTGACCTTGGCATGACTAACAAGGCGATAATCATTCCAGCCACAAGTCCCCCTATATGATCCCAGATACCAATCCCAGGTTGTGTAAAACCGAACACCAGGTTTAGACCCAACCAGAATAACCAGTTAGTAATTGCGCCTGCACCATATCTACCAAGTGCTTGACGATTCAGGATATAAAACACACCCAAAGCTCCGAAGACGCCAAAAATCGCTCCCGAAGCTCCTGCCGCCAGGGTATTGAGCGGAGACACATAAAACGTGAGAATACCGCCAGCAATGCCAGATCCAAGGTAGATTAGCAGATAACGCCATTTCCCGAAAACCATCTCTACCACTCCGCCAATAAGGAATAGCGAAAACATGTTCAATCCAATATGCAGCAGATTAAAATGTAAAAACATTGCCGTGAAGATACGCCAGACCTGTCCTTGCGCGACTAAGGAGTTAAGCTGGCCACCAGCATTAATGAGCACATTTTGGTCTATAGTACCCAGCTGGCCCAGACCCCCAGCTACAGACAGGCTTAATACAACCAGAATCAGATAGATGGCTACATTGATACCAATCAGTATGTTTGTTACGAAGCGCGGACGCTGACTCATCCAGAAACGCGTACGAACTACCTGGCGCTGCATATTACTGTGCTGTGACCAGGTAGGTATAGGCTCGTGCTCGGATCTAGTAGCAGTTGAACCCTCCACAATTTGCCCGTTTGTGGGTGCTTGATCGGAAACGTTCGGTTGAGCAGGTGTTGCGTTGTAAGCAGGGGGTGCTGTTGATTCTATAGGAGGGAAACAATTATCAAAATGGCCGCCAAAAGAGAGTCGAGCGGCCCTGGACCTTGCAAGTCCTGCATCATAACTCTGTCCACTAATACGCAATAAGTACGCACGCATTGCATGGGCATAAGCATTGCCAGGGTCCTCGTCAATAACTGTCTCAAGATCCTGCATAGCTCGATCATAACGGCGATCTAGCAGGTCAAGCAGCGCCGTTGCCAAATCACTTTCAATTCCACCCTGAGGTTGCAATTCTTGAACTTTTCGACACGCCATATATACAACACCATAGGATCCAAGAGCGAGGTTTGCCTCTGCTAGACCCAGGTGTACCATAGGGTTATCTGGTTCAATCTGTGCGGCGTGTGCATATGCGATAGCTGCATCACGCCCCTGGCCTTGTGCGATTGCTTGCTTTCCACGCTCCAGGTAAGTTTGAACATCGGTTTGAGCTTCCAAAGCATTATCCTCCAATAAAATGTACAGCGATGATAGCAGAGAGTATTGTAACTGCAATCGTCAAAAGAGCCAGGGGCCAGCGACGGTTAAAACTATGCACATCTATCAATACAGTTTTTCCTTCTTCAGATCGAAGAACAAAAAAAGGTGCAAAAAACCAACCCAGTATACATCCACTTAAAAAACCACCTACGTGAGCATAATTATCGACATTGGGAATGATAAGTCCAATACCAAGGTTTATGCCTATAATTAAAACGAGCCATGACAGTGCTGGGATACCACCTCGTCGGAAAGCCCTGCGGTGAATGAAAACAAAAAGACTGTAGGCTCCAACCAGGCCAAAGATAGCTCCCGAAGCTCCCACACTAATCTCTTGAGGCGCAAAGTAGAAGCTTGCAACTATACTGATTACCCCGGTTTCAAGGTAAATAAGCAAAAAACGTAAGTGCCCAAAAATACGCTCGACAAAGACTCCAAGGACAATCAGATTGAGCATATTCAATCCTACATGCAGTATGTTAGCGTGCAAGAATATAGGTGTTACAAAGCGCCAGTATTGTCCTTCTAGAATGGCTTGATTATACTTTGCACCGTATGCAATCAGTACATCGGCATTCTGACTATTTGAAAACACATTTGCCAGAAAATCATGCAGTGTATGTGCTCCGGCAGCAAGAGCCACTTGATAAGCAGTCCAACACCATATTGCGGAGGTAATCAGAGCTATTATCCATGTAAACCAGGAGATACCTTCAGTCCATGGTAACTTCCTGTGTCGAGTAATCGCGGTGCTATAGCTTAATTGTATGCGACTGTTTAATGATTCTTCGGGACGTAAGGGTACCTCGAGTAAATGCTCGCTGCTATCAGGAGAATCTGTGAAAGCGTACCTTTTGCGTCCGTTCACCTGTATATATCGTTATCTCTTTCTATGGTTTGTCACCTTTTGATACATCTCTATCTAATTATACGATTATCCCAGTTCAAGGTTCTTTCGTAATATCAATATCTGTTATAAGGATTTTCATAGCGACGATAATTACGACGATTACGCCTGCGGTAAAGTGGAAAGGTTAAAAGATGCCAGATGAATACGAAAATTGCTGCTCCAATAATAGCTCTTACCAGGTAAATTGGTGGAGTGGTATTGATTGCATAATCTGGAATACCAGAAATAACAATCACCTGTGTCATGATCCAGATACCGATGAGAGCTGCAATAGTTGCCCCAATGATTCCAAATGGAAGTCGCCAACCGACTAAAAATTCTGCAACAAGACCTACGACAGCTGCCACAACTACATAGACGATTAGATTGGTACCAAGATAGAATACGGTATTGCCAATTTTAATAGTGATAGTATCGGCGAAAATCGTGCTGAACATTGGTTTTGAGTCCTCCCATGCAGTACGAACGTATTACAACAGAAAATCAATGTGCCTATTGTAACACATTCATTGTAGGGTATAAAGCAGGTAGGCCTACTGTAAACTCTTTGCTCTTTTGCTTAATTGTCGCTGTCTGCTATAATCAAGTATTAGTTTGACTTTACAAATATGTTAGGAGGCGATTTATGGAAAACCCTGTAGCTGTGACCGGGTCTATGAATAGAACGATTGAGAGGACGACTCGCTATGTGATCCTCATCTCAGTTGTCGTCCTTGCGTTAATGATAACTGGCTTCGTTTTTGCACGAATATTCGGCGTTTTACTGCCAGTTTTCTATGTTGCTATTATAGTCCTGGCGTCCCTTCTCATTATCTCAACGGTAATGCTCATCTACGCTCTGTTGACAGCACTCCGAACATTTGCAACGGTAACTGATGAAATAAATCCCTTATTGACGTCTTTGCAGCATTCCGTCGCAATGATCTCTCAATCAGTAGAGGAAACAACTGAAGTCGTAAAGGATACCACCAAGAGCGCTAGCCAGACGGCTACTACTATCAGTAGTACTACTCGAATGGCTACCCAATACGCTGTTGGACCAGGTGTACGCGCAGTTGGCTTCCTTGTGGGTGGACAGCAAATGTTGCGCGTATTTGTGGGTAAGGGCCGCGCGCGACGACGCTATGAAGAACGTCGACAACAGCAGTTGGAGTTAATAGAGTTGAATTCCAACTCTGAAGGAGAGTAACTATGCTGCACTTGATACTGGCAGATGACGGAGATCTGTTGACTACTTTGGGGCGCATTGCTGCTCTTGTGCTGGTCATTTATGTATTTCTCTTCGCGATGCTCTTTTTTGTAGGTTCATTACTGCTCTTGTATGGAAATGCATGGGTACGGGACAAAGTTGGGCTGCTTCAGCAATTGCGTTCGATTGTAGAAAGCATTGATACTGTCCTCCACACGCCTCCAAATGAGTCAGTACCGGCTAGTTTAGAATCTGATAGCAGATTTAGCCAGGCGTTACAGGCGATCCATACAGCTCAATCTGTGCAGGTGGTAGAGATAGCCAAAAACACCCAAAAACAGGTCAATAACATAGAAAAAAAGGTAGAGCCGGTTGCTGATCGTATCACCGACGGAGTAATTGAGTTTCGTGCGCGCACTGTGATGGCACAAGGCATGCTCAAGGCTTTTTTCCTGCCGGGAATGGTCAAACTGAAGCCTCGTAGCCCCTTGTTGTTGCCGGAAACGGTAGACATTGAAAGATCAAGTCCGGCAGAAGTATCTGTGGAAAGTTCAAGCTTACAGGATGGTTCCTCTAACGTCGTGGTTACCCAACTTAATCCATCTGATGAGAACGTCCATACAAAGGTGATACAAGAAGCCAAGCGGTTAGAGAGCGAAGGAACCGTACAAAGCCATAATGCGCCTGGTCATTGAATATATACAACAGTTCAAGCATTTTCAGCGCAATGCCAGACTGTTTCTTATTAGCAATGTCTTAAGTGGAGTTACGGCTGGCATTTTACTGGTACTCTACAACCTTTATCTGATCTCCCTAGGCTATCATGCGGATTTTGTCGGAGTCGTATTATTCGTTGGAACGATTGGTGCAGGTCTTGCCATATTCCCTGCTGGAGCATGCATTGATCTTTTCAGCGGCAAAATCATTCTCATTTTCTCAAGTACACTGATTGGCATAGCAGGCGCAGGCCAGATTTTATTTCGTCAGCCTGTACCATTACTTATAAGTTCATTTATTGTTGGAGTGGGCCTGGCTTTCTTACTTGTAATTACCGCCCCATTCTTAACGCTGAATAGCACACCTGAAGAACGCCCTCATCTATTTAGCATGAATATTTCGTTAAGTCTGATTACTCTGGTGTTGGGTGAGGTTATTGGGGGTATATTGCCCATCTGGTTTCGATCAATCCCCTGGCTTATGGCGCCATTACTCTACAGGACATCTTCATTGCTCGCAACCCAGCCCGATGCTCGTTCTTACCAGTTGGCTCTTCTGTTTGCTGGTGTAATTGCCATCCCAAGTTTCATTCCCCTGTTCATGATGAGCAATGTTCGGCCCCCCAGGCGGTCAAAACCTATTTCATCTCTGGCATTGTCCTCCAATGACACTGCCGGCCAAACGCTTGTATCTAATAGGGGCACATCATTGCGATCTTCATCAGGTGGATGGTTGCCATGGGAAGAGCGGGGAGACGCATTCTTTTCTCATACAATTTCACTTATAAACATTTTCCTGCGTAGTGCATTCTTTTTTCTGGTACTGGTTTATGTACTCACAGGATTTGGCGCAGGCCTATTCATTCCATACTTCAATATCTACTTCGTGCAGCATTTGAATGCATCACCTGCACTCTTTGGCTTGATAGATGGTGGTGCGAATGCCATAACAGCTTTACTCACTTTAACTGCGCCTCGGCTTGCGAAACGACTTGGCAAAATCAACGCGATTACTCTAACACGTCTTGCCAGTATTCCTCTTCTACTCACAATTGGTCTGACAAGTATCCTGCCGCTTGCTGCTTTCTTCTATCTTTTCCGACAGGGTACTATGGATATGTCAGCAGGCATTCTTCAGGTATTTTCAATGGAATCTGTAACGGAGAAGCATCGAGGATTAGCCAACAGCAGTTACCAGGCAGCATTTCAAGTACCCTGGGCTTTAGCTGCTCCGATCGGGGGATTGATCATTGTTCACTTTGGCTACACACCAATATTTATTTTAGGTGCAATCTTCTATATGCTTACCATCATCATTCTCTGGGCCAGATTTGGATCTGGGAAACTAGCTAGATCTGATGAGGCTACACAAACACAGGCTGCTCCTTTGTAACACTTGTCGATATTTCTCAAAAGATACAAGTTTAGGGTTGAACTGACCTCTACTCATGAATTCTCTATCAGTTAACTTTAATGTTTTGTTATCCGAATGAACACAATTGTCAGTTCATACAAGAATGTCATAGCAATTCCAAGAATGACAGGACTGTATGGGTCAGCTCCAGGAGTAATGAATGTTGCTGCAATCCACATTCCAACGTAAGCAACAGGCCGTTTCTTGCGGAGTGCCTGTGAACTTACAAGTCCGATTTGTGCAAGAAATGTGAGGACAAGCGGAATCTCAAATGCAATACCAAATGCAAGCAGGAAAAACGCTACAAACGTAAAGTAGTTATCGGCAGTTATGAGTGGAACAAAGCTGTCTGACGCAAAATTAATTAACCACTGCACCGGGTATTGTAGCACGACGAATCCGAGAGCAATGCCAGCGATGAAGAGGACAATGCCAGCCATAATAAAAGGAACAGCATTTTTCTTCTCTCTCTCGTAAAGTCCTGGTGAGATGAAAGCCCACGTCTGATAGAGTATCACCGGTAGCGCAATTACGAAACCAACAGCAAAGGCAAGTTTAAGGTATATTGTGAATCCTTCCCCTACTCCAGTCACAACAAGCTGACCTTTAGTTAACGTATCTGCTGTTTTGGGTAGTGGAAGTGTCAGAAATCGCATAATTTGAATGCGGAAAATGAATGCCACGATAGCTGCAACAGTGACCGCAATGAGCGATTTGAATATACGCCAGCGTAGCTCTTCCAGATGTTCCACCAGTGACATGGAAGACTCTTCGATATCTTCCTCTTCTATGATGCTGTCATTAACTGTTGCCATAGTATCCTGCTGATCTATGTTACTAGTTGCCATATCTGCCTCTAAAAGGGAGGATCAAAAGCTTAGCTTCTATCTGCAAACGACACTAATCAATTTTTACTTCGGAGCTAGTGACTTCATTGTTGACTGCCGCTGTACTGACATTGGCATCAGTTTCAGCAGCCGATGCGTTGAGTTTGCTCATTTCGTTGGCAGTACTAACTGGCACCTTAGTCTCTTCAACATGCTGATCTTTCGGCTCAGTCAGTTCGCTCATGCCCTTACGAAATTCTTTAATACTCTTGCCAATTGCTGACCCCATCTCCGGCAGTTTTTTGGGACCAAAGATCAGTAATGCTACAGCAAGAACGATAATCAATTCTGGTAAGTGTAATCCTAATGGCATGGTTTGTACCCTTTCTTTGACTGTTTTGTCTATGCCCTAAATCGTACTACGAAAGATATTCGCAAATAGATGTCTCTGATCTATTCTTAAGAATATGCTGGTTTTGTAACATCGGGTCTTAGCAGTGCTGATTCGATCACTCTGACACCTTCAAGCGCAAGACTCAAACCTTCCAGGCCTGCTTCAATGGTTACCATGCGGACTGCATGGCGACGACTTATACGCTTTTCTCTCAGGCGTGTAATAATTTGCTGCTCTTTCTCTAACTCTGTTTCTGCCAACCGTATTGAGCTACATAATGACTCTTCAAGGCCATCAGGCGCCTGTGCTGTACTACCATAGTAGCGTAATAACAAGGTCTCGATTGTATCGTTCATAGTTCCTCCGATAGGAAAAGAGTTGAGATATTGATTAGATAAACCTGGTTAACTGGAGTATCTAACACTAATGCAGCTTATCTTGGGATCTGCCAGACAAAGCTTTGTCCGACAGACTTGCCTTAGCCGGGAAATCTTAACCTGGCATGCTCTATATTACTAAGATGATTGGGGGAGTCTTTTTGTGACATGTTTGTGATATGTGTAGTTTCAGATTTCTCAATGATTTCTTCGCCACTCTCATGTTCGTAAAAACTCTGGAATTGTTTACGAGCGCGACCTAGACGCTGGCGAACAGCAGCTTCTTCAATTTCTAGCATCTGCGCGATTTCTCTTGTAGAGAATTGTCCAATCACTGAAAGGAGTAGGCACAGTCGCAGTGGTTCAGAGAGGTGTGCAAGTGATCTGCGTACTGCATCTTGTTCAGCTACAAATACTTCAGGATCAATCCCCTCTATTGCGCCGTAGCCTGTTGGTTGAACAGGTTCAGCACGTTCGTTCAATTTAGCTGAACTTTCCTGTTGCGATGAGGTTTCGGATTCGGATAGTTCTTCTTTTTGTAATCTTGAGAATGGAATGAAACGAAAGATACTTCGTCGTCGATGTTGCATGCGTACTGTATTTAAGGCGATTTGTAAAAGCCAGGCTTTTGCGTGGAACTGTACACCGCTTTTAGCGCGCGCAGCATCAATCGTTTTCAACGCCTGGTGAAAAGTATCCTGCGTCAAATCCTGGCTTTCTTCCCAATCTCCGGTTAAGCCATAGATCGTTTGGAATACCAGTTTACCATATTCATGAACGAGCGATTCTACCGCTTGAGCGGCAGGTAGCATATCCACAGGTTGACCTTTTCGTTTGCGACAATATCCCTTGCATTCAAATGCGAAAAATAGATGGGTACACTTCCTGAATGCTTATAAATATTATATAACGCCTACTTTGAGGAAGATAGACCAGGAAGGAGAAATATAATAGCCAATTGATAGACATCAGAACATACAATCAGAACGATGTGCCTCAAAAGATAAGGACGATCGAGATCAGTTGATTTAAATAGCCATACACAACCAATTTCGCCTTTGAGATTATTCATGATCTCCTGGCTAGTTTCCCTGATCTCGTCGAATTCCTATCTTTAATACATCTAATTACGCATCATGCTTCCCGTAGATGCTCTTCTATATATTCTTCTGCCTCTCCAACTGTTGTGATTTTTTCTGCATCCTCATCAGAAATTTGAAGTTTAAATTCTTCTTCCAGAGACATTATCAGTTCAACCAGATCAAGAGAGTCGGCATTGAGGTCCTCAGTAAAAGAAGCGCCTGGAACGACCTCGCTTTCTTCGACACCAAGTTGCTCGACAATAATGTTTCTGAGACGTTCGCTAACTGTTGCCACTATTTCACCTCGCTTTCAGCTATTGGGGTGGGCTGCTGTTGTGCCCTATTAAATATCGTACCAAGGACGCCATTGATAAATCGACTGGAAGTATTACTACCAAAGATTTTGGCAAGTTCCACCGCTTCGTTAATAGCGGCCTTTGCTGGTACCGTATTATTAAACAGAATTTCGTAGATTGCAAGTCTAAGAATATTTTTGTCAATTCTAGCCATTTGTTGTAAAGGCCATTCTTGTGCTGCACTCTGTATATGTGCGTCAATTTCAGCAAGGTGGTCACAAACACCCAGTACTAATTCTCGCGCATATTCAACTATCTTTGGCTGCAGATGGCGATCTTCGATATGCCGCTGCAGAACCTCTTCAGGTGAGTGCTGAACCGTATCATATTCGTAGAGTGTTTGCAATGCGATCATTCGCGCTTGTCTGCGTATCCCAGTGGGCATGTTTTCCTCGAGCTTTTTGGCCGCTAGGGGCAACCTGCGTCGTCACCCGTTTCTGGCTTCCTTCGGTTGCCACACTGAGCATATTTGTTACACGTCGTGTAAACTCCGCGAAAGATCTGTCTCGATGTGTAGAGAGATACTTCGCTGTGCTCAGTATGATTATACTGTCTCTTAAGAGTAACCAATTCAGGCGACATCTTGAATGTAAACATTAACTTCACGCACCTGCATACCTACCATTTCTTCGATCGCTGACGCAACTTCTTCCTGGATGGCAATACCAGTTTCAACAATATTGATTCCTGAAGCTACTACAATGTACAGATCCGTTGAGACCGTATTGTCTTTGATCGTCAAAACTACACCATGTCTTGGTAGTTCCCGCCCAAGCAAGCGTGACCATTGCTCGTTGTTCTGAGCGATACGAACAACACCAGGAATCTGTAATGCCGCATTAACCACAATGGTTATAAGTACCTGTCGAGCGACACGTACGACTCCTAGCGGTTCAGTTACCATTTGTTTCCTCTGTCTGCGTTTGATCCTTTACTGCAAGGATAGGCGTTTATCTGCATCATTGTCAAGTACATTGCCTCAAACAACTCGAGAATTTGGCAGTATAAAGAGTTCTCAGGATACTTCTATTGAAGTGATTATACCTCAACTACAAGTCCCATTTCACGAATTGTGCCAACTGCCTTTTCGATGTCTGTTGCACTGCCAACATTCAATGTTGTTACACCTTTCACAATACGTTTTACCATACCTGTTAGAGCTTGACCGGGGCCAATTTCAAGAAAAGTCGTGACACCAGCATCTGCAAGGTATTCAATTGTACGAATCCATTGTACAGGTGCTGCTATTTGCTCCGTCAGTTCTTCACGAATGGCATGTGCCTCGGTCAGTGGTGTGGCATGAATGTTACCAATGATCGGTATTGTTGCATCGTATACTTCGGAGTTAATAATTGCCTGAGCTAATTCCGCAGCAGCGGGTTGCATGACTTGCGAGTGAAAAGCTCCACTTACTGATAATGGAATGACACGTTTCGCGCCGCGAGCTTTCGCCATTTCCATAGCCAGATTTAACGCTCCTTGCTCGCCAGAGATAACGATTTGTCCAGGCGCATTGAAATTGGCAACGGACACCTGTCCTAGCCCGGGATGGCTAGCATCAACTAGCAAAGTGAGCGATTGAGCAGTTGCTTCCTGACACACTTCTCGCAAAATCTCAGCATCCATACCAATTACAGCAGCCATACCACCAGGACATACAGTTCCCTCGTGGTGCATAAGACGCCCGCGTTCACGGACCAGCCGAACTGCATTCTGCAAGCGTAAAACACCTGATGCTACCAGCGCGGCATATTCTCCAACACTATGTCCGGCGGTATAACCTGGTATAAGCGGCGAAGACCAGGAAGAGGTGTGTTTAGTGAGGGCCTCTTGTAGAGCTGCCAGTAATGCAAGGCTGACAGTCACAATCGCAGGTTGGGTATTAATTGTCTCACGCAAAACTTCGTCTGGACCTTGAAAGCAGATAGTGCTCAGTGAAACACCAAGGGCCTGATCAGCGCTTTCAAATACGCGCCTTGCCGCGGGGGAGACCTCGAAAATATCGGCACCCATACCGACAGCCTGGCTGCCCTGTCCGGGAAAGAGAAAGGCGACTTGTGTCGTCATGTCTATACGCTCTTGTGTGAAAAAGAGGCAGGAACATATTCCCACCTCTTTTAATAATTACTTTTTCCTTGATTTCGGAAAGAAGACCGGGCGACCTCGATATGTTCCACAGTTTGGGCAAGCATGATGTGCCAGACGCGGTCTCCTGCACTGCGGGCATGCAACCAGTTGCGGTAAAGTCAGGTGATGATGCGAACGCCTTTCACCCTGGCGAGCATGCGAAGTTCGTTGTTTTGGTAACGCTCCCATAATCTAATTCTCCTCTTATTGTCCAGACTGATATGTATCTAGCCTCTAAGGCTCTTTTTGTAGTAATGTTTTGAGTACACTCAGCCGTGCATCAACTTCCGGTTCACATTCGCACGAACCGAGATTTAAATCCTGTCCACACTGCGGACATAGCCCTTTGCAATCCTCCTTGCAAACCACCACCATCGGTAATTCTATCAGTAGATTTTGCCGTAGTGCTTCGGTTAAATCTACTTGATGGTGAGCATCGATAGGAAAGATCTCATTCTCATCGAAAGGAGCTAGTGGCAAGCCACTGACTACGTCAACAGTTGGATAAAACTGTTCTTCAAATTTTACATGCATTGGCAGCTCAAATTCCTTTAAGCAGCGATTGCATGAGAGTTCAAGTGTGAGTTCCACCCATCCATCCACCAGTAACCCCTGGTTTGTGCGTCGCATACGCACATGGCCACTAAGTGGGCCAGTCACCTTGATATCATCATCAAACTGAATATTATCTTCTTGAAAATCATTTACTAACGAAGTCCCAACAGGGGCTTTCATTAGCTGCGCCACATTAAAAATCATGCTTTCCAATCTCTTTATCCTTTGATTGATTGTAATACTTCAATCGTGCTTAAGGCGGTGCTGAATAAATAAATCATGGCGGTGGCGCAGCCATAGATGATATTCTGCTTGTGTGCTCGCTCATTATAGGTTAGCGAGTGACGAGTGTCAAGCCCTGCTGACTTGCACTCATCGTTGCTCTTAGTCCCCACTCCACCCCACCTATGGAGAAAAAGGAACAAGGGGACACCCCTTGAACCCTGGCAAAGGGCGTTGCCCTCTGCACTCCCTTAGTTCTGCTTTGTATCTTGCTGATATACCGGTCCTCCCATAGTATCTACAGCCAGTGAAGCGCTTCTTGGCATTGTTTTGACTTGTGATGAGATTTCTGGTTGTCCATTCCCATTTTCCTCATACTCGTCTTCCTCACCGACTTCGTCTGGTAACTCCAGACTGGCAAGACCTTTCTCGATGCTCAAAATAGAGCGATCGATATCCATTTCGATGCTGGTAAGATGGTCTCTCAAGGCTCTCAATGTTTCCGCAACATATGCATCGGCTTCAACTTTAATTTGTTCGGCCTTTTCATCTACCAAACGTAACAAACCCTCGCGATGTACAACTTCTTCGGCTTTTTCCTGAGCAAGCAAAATTATTTTGTTTGCATCGGCCTGTGCCTGAGCCAGGATGCGCTCTTTATCGTGAATGATAGCTCGCGCTTGCTGGAATTCGTCGGGAATGGATGTGCGCATCTGGTCAAGAATGTTGAGAATATCCGCTTCTTTGACCATGATTTGATTGACCAGGGGCACTCTCCGACTATTAGTAATCAGAATTTCCAGGCGATCTACAAGATAGAGTATATCTATATCCACGCCATTTCTCCGTTCCCAATCACGTTCACCTGGCCGGCGATGGTCAGATGGTTATAACGCACTACAGACCGAATTTTTTTTGTAGTTCCAGCGCTACGATGGAAGGAAGCATATCGACTACTTCTCCCCCAAGGCTCGCGACTTCTTTGAGCAGAGAAGAACTGACGAAGAGTTGTTCCAGATTGGTAAACAAACAAATAGTTTCAATGTCAGGAGCTAGTTTGTGATTCATCAGTCCCTGTTGGAACTCTGCCTCAAAATCATTTGGCGAGCGCAAGCCTTTCACTATGGCATGGCCCCCAACTGATGTGACATACTCCACCAGGAGTTCAGTAAACTTGTCTACCCGCACATTGGTCAATTCTTCTTCGGCAATAACTTTTTGCCATAGCTCCATACGTTCTTCGACTGAAAAGAGCGGATTTTTTGCAGTAGGATAGGCATAAACTGCGATGATCAGCGTGTCGAAAAGCCTCGCTGCTCGCCGTGCGATATCAAGATGTCCATTTGTTAGTGGATCAAAACTACCTGGATACACGGCAACGCGATCTGGTCTTTTTTCATTATTCACGCTCGAAAATCCCCTTAATTCAGTTGTGTTTATGGAATAGCCTGATGCCCCCATTAAATCATATTAACGAATATTCGACAATAGTCTAACATAAGATCGAAATCTGTTCGCAAAGATGCTTCACTCGATTTTAGGGCTTGACACTATTCCTGCACATTTTCTTCATTATCGAAAATACCGCTCAAATAGCGCTCATTTTGAGCGATAGTTTATTGATGAGCTTTTGATATATTAGCCGGATATTGTTTTTTGTTCGTTGACAAGTGCATTAAAAACTACGCAGCAGCTTTCTTTGCAGTCATCCTGCGATAGCGTCCGCCAATCATTTCTGCTAAGCCAATAGCGGAAAGCCCGAGAATTAGATGGATCACTTGAATGATCCAGTGATTAGAACCAACCAGCCAATGCTTCTGGAAAAGCCCAACCAATGCCAGTAAAAAGCCGACTACAAAAGTAGCTAAAGCCAGGCCAAAGCTGCCTCCTTGCAAACCCTGCGCAATCCCCAATGTCCAAAGTGCGAGTACCACCAGAATACCGATTATTATATGTGCAATCTGGAAATTATCTGCATTGCCTGTCCAGAAAACTATGCCCGATGCCAGTTGTATCAGCACTCCAATACGTACTATATTAACAGCTATACGTACAACCAAGGTTATTCCTCCTAAAATAATATGCCTCTAAGATGTGCCTGCCATTTTGCAACTATAAAGCTAACTGGAATATATCTTATAACTCTTATACTCCCTTCGGTCAAGATAATGGATGTTCATTGTTTCTATCTGTTGAGAGGAATGAACATGCGTCATAGGTGATGAATCGCTACTGGTGGGCCTTAATACTAATTCATCTGGTAGTGTCATACTGAGCATCTTAGCATGACACTGGTGTGGTAGCGTAACACTGGCGCTATGTCTTTCCTACTATACACTGGCCAGGTTGGAAGCATTCGTTGTGGAAATCTCGCGCACCTTGTGGGTCTCCGGTAGGAAGAGCAAAACAAGAAGCGCGTTGATGATCGCTACTACCATCGCAACTATAAAAGGCACGGCAGGTCCAATTGGTGAAAGAATACCGCCGATGGCAGGCCCTATCACGAAACCTAGACCGATTGCAGCGCCAATCATTCCCATACCACGTGCCCTTCCTTCAGGAGGAGTCACGTCAGCTACAACTGCTTGAGCTGAACCAATGTTTGAAGCTCCAATGCCTCCAATAAAGCGCGCTATCAGCAAGACCACAAGTGATCCGGCGAAACCTGTAAGGGCCAAAGAAAAAGCTTCGATCAATAACGATGCAATGATAATGGGTTTGCGTCCAAAGCGATCAGAAAGCGAGCCGAGAATGGGCGTGAAAATGAACTGTGCCAGTGCATAGATTGTCAGGATAAGGCCGACCTCAGTCGGATTGGCTCCCAGGTGCTCCGCCCAGAATGGCAGTAGGGGTAGGATCAGACCAAAGCCTGCAATGTCAATAAAAATCGTGAGTGCCATCAAAAATAATGGCGAACGTAACATTTTGTTCATTAGTGATACTCCAATATCTATAGATTAGGTCAAAGTCGACTTAAGTATTTTTAACTTTCTGAGCTTCAAGATGGACAATTGTGCGAGCCAGCCAGTTGAGTTCGGCTTCGAGTAGAGCCAGTTTATGGTCATTTACCAGGTTATGCGCATCATCATGGAAACCCAACTCCTGCATTTGTTGAACCACAGCTGTACGGTTGCGTGAGACAAGCTCGTAGCGTTCTTTGAGCAAGAGGATGGCTTCTTCCGGTGCAAGATATTGCAGGAAGAAGAGGCAAGCCTCCATTTCATTCAAGCCCTGGGTATATGTACTCAGGGCTTCGCGTAGAAGCGAGTAGAAATGCCTTATTCTTCTTGCAGGCCGCAGGCTGCTTTGAGGAGGAAGTTGCGGCACAGCCCCAAACGCCAGGTTAAGGGCTGCTGCCCTTAACAATCTCGCTTCTTTTGGCGTTTCTGATTTATGAGTGGAAGTCTGGGGATTCGGTAGAGCCACACTAGCTGGTGGTCTTGGTCCAAGGCCGAGTTAGATGCAAACAAAGAGCATGGGGAAAAGAGTCAAAGTGTCTACTAGCTATCCTCTCCTTCTGTATCACATATACATCTCTTTTGACAAGTAGATCGGGATTCGCCTCCTCTCCATTCCTGGGTCGAATGATGAGGTATAATGATGTAGCAGCGGTCAACGTTGTCGAAAAGACCAGGGCAATCGGGAAGTCAGCTGAGTCTGGGTGAGATTCTGCATCGTTTGTCAGGAGGTGACGATATGCGCGAACTCCCGACGGGAACCGTTACCTTGCTTTTTACTGATATGGAAGGGTCCACGTGTTTACTCCAGCTGCTGGGCAAGCGCTACAGCGACGTGCTAGCCGAGTGCCGAGCCCTGATGCGTGCAGCGTTTCACCAGCATCACGGCCAAGAGGTCGATACACAGGGCGATGCGTTCTTCGTGGCCTTTGCTAGTGCTACCGATGGGCTGTCGCTATTCAACGTTTCCTCGCCAGCCATTCCTGGCCTGAGGGCGTCACGGTACGTGTGCGCATGGGCCTGCATACTGGTGAGCCGGAACGTTCCAGCGAGGGGTATGTGGGATTGGACGTGCACCGGGCGGCACGTATCATGAGCGCCGGACATGGGGGGCAGGTCTTGCTCTCCCAGGTGACTCGCGAACTGGTGGAGCATAACTTACCGGCGGATGTCGGCTTACAGGACCTGGGAGAGCACCGACTCAAGGACCTGGGCTATCCCAGCCATCTGTATCAACTGGTGATCCCTGGTCTAGAGGCTGACTTTCCTCCCCTCAAGACCCTCGACAGCTACGCGCACAATCTTCCTATCCAGCCCACCCCCTTTATTGGACGCGAAAAGGTAGTGGCCAGCGTCCAGCAGCACCTCCTGCGCCCGGAGGTGTGTCTGCTCACACTCACGGGTCCGGGAGGCGTCGGCAAAACGCGCCTGGGCTTGCAGGTAGCTGCCGAGGCGAGCGACCAGTTCCCCGATGGTACCTGGTTCGTGTCCCTGGCTCCCCTGAGCGACCCTGACCTGGTGATCCCGACGATCGCCGAGACGCTTGCTGTACGGGAAGTGGCAGGCCAGTCGCAGTTGGAACACCTCAAAGCCTCGCTGCGAGAAAGACACTTGCTGCTGCTGCTGGACAACTTTGAGCACGTAGTGAGCGCTGCCACGCAGGTAGCCGACTTGATCAGCGCCTGCCCACGGCTCAAAGTGCTTGTCACAAGCCGGGAGGCGCTGCACGTACGAGCAGAGCGCGAGTTTCCTGTGCCTGTGCTGGAGCTGCCAGACCCCCAACACCTTCCGAGCCTTCCCGTGCTCTCGCAGTATGAAGCCGTGGCGCTGTTCATCGAGCGCGCCCAGGCCATCAAGCCCGACTTCCAGGTCACCAACGCCAACGCCCCGGCAGTCGCAGAGATCTGCGCACACCTGGATGGCCTTCCCCTGGCGATCGAGTTGGCAGCAGCACGCACCAGGCTGCTCCCTCCGCAGGCGCTGCTCTCGCGTCTGGGACAACGGTTGCAGCTCCTGACCAGCAGTGTACGAGATGCCCCCGCGCGACAACACACGTTGCGCCAGACGATCCAGTGGAGCTACGACCTGCTCCCTGCACAGGAGCAGCAAATGTTCCGAAGCCTCTCCATTTTCGTCAATGGCTGCGAACTTTCGGCGGTAGAAGCGGTCTGTCATGCTCCTGGGGATGGAAATGCAGGGGTGCTGGACGAGGTGACTTCGCTCGTCGACAAAAACTTACTGCGGCAAACGGCGCAGGAGGAAGAGGAGCCACGCTTCACGATGCTGGAGACGATCCGCGAGTTTGGGTTGGAGGCTCTCGCTGCAAGTCGGGAGATGGACACGACCCGTCGAGCACATGCCTTCTACTACCTCGCGCTAGCAGAGGAAGCAGCGCCGGAGTTAACTGGCCCGCGTTCAGCCGTGTGGTTGCAGCGACTCGAGGGAGAGCATGACAACCTGCGAGCAGCGCTCGCGTGGTCACTCGAACCAGCGCAAACAGCGTCAAGTCCCGATATGGCCTTGCGTTTCTGCGAGATGCTCAGGGAGTTTTGGGAGGTGCGTGGACACAACAGCGAGGGGCGAGCCTTTCTCGAGCAAGCACTGGCAGACTGCGAAGGAGCTTCGACTTCTGCGCGAGCAAGAGCATTGAGCGCTGCCGCTGCCTTCGCCGATTGGCTGGGCGACTATCATGAAGAGGAGCTGCTGCAGGAGGCTCTCGTCTTGTACCGGGAGCTTGGAGATACGCGAGGGATTGCTTCCTCTCTCTCGGGACTGGCAGGCCTATCGCGAACGAACAACATCGCAGCGGCATATTCGATGCTGGAAGAGAGCGTGACGCTCCTGCGGGAACTCGGCGACAAGGAGGCCCTCGCCTGGTCGCTCTTCTACTTAGCGGACATGCTCGGCCCACAAGGTGAGTACGGGAGAACACATGCCCTGTTCGAGGAAAGCCTGGCACTGTTCAGGGAACTGGGAAATAAGCGGGGGATTGCTACCTGCCTCCAGCAATCGGCCTTTTTTCTGGTATTAACCGGAGGGGATCAGGCGATCGTACAGGCCCGGCTCGAAGAGATGCTGGCACTTGACACTGAATTGGGTGACAAGAATGGCATGGCTTCCTACTACTGGATCTCGGGCTGGGTAGCATTCAGTCGAGGAGATATGGTCACTGCCCTCGCTCTCCACGAGCAGAGCCTGGCACTCTGGCAGGAGATAGGAGCCCGGTGGCTTGAGTTTTGGGCGATCGCCACCTTAGGGAAGATCAAGGCATATCAGGGTGATTTGGCCGCAGCCCTCGCCTTCAACGAACAGAGCTTAACATTAGCCCGCGAGTTTCATGACGACTGGCTTTATGCCTCTTGCCTGGAAGGGCGGGCGAGTATTGTAGAAAAACAGGGAAAGTGCGCATGGGCAGCACGCCTCTGGGGCGCGGCAGAGTCCTCGCGCGAGCGTTGCGGCATGCCTCTTATGCCAATTGATCGTGTTGACTACGAACCGGCAGTTGCTGCTGCACGCACTCATCTCGAGGAGCAGGCGTTTACCACCGCCTGGGCCGAGGGACGGACGATGACGTTCGAACAGGCACTCGCAGCGTCAGAGTAAAGAAGGGTGTCCATCTCGACCTCAGTGGGTCAACCACCAACATTCCCTCTCTTCCTTCTTTCCCATTTTCGCCTATCCTGCGTCAGATGTCATTGGGAGGGAAACCTTGAAAAAAGCGGAAACCCCGGCAAGATGTGTCTATGCAATACAATATAACAGAGCCGATGGAACCGTCGTACCAATTTTACCCGAACATGGCGTGTTCCGCATGAGGCCAAATCGGACAGGGCAATATTACGATTCACGATCGCAAACGACAACGCTACCGGTGTCGCACCTGTGGTCGAACCTTTCGTATTCGTCGCGGAACGATGTTTGAAGGATTGCGCACGTCAATCGAGTTGGTGGTAATTGTGGTGATCCTCATAGCCTGTAAATAGAACAGGAAAAGATGACTAATGTAATGTTGGCGTCTTTTAGCTGTAAAGACATTCGGAAAGAGAGCTGTAGCGACTCATACAAGGATGTTTCATTAAGCTTCTCCTGCCGTTCTGAAACCAGGAAGAACTTGCTTGCTCTGAGCGATATGCACTAATTGCTCCAGGCGTCGCGCTTCGGCTTGCAAGACTCGCTGTCCGAAGCCTGTCAGGCGGTAGTAGCGCCTGCGCTCTTCGCCGTGGGCTGGATCGACACGTTCCTGCGATTCGATGATAAGGCCGTCCTTGAGCATGCGTTGAATCGATCCATAGAGCGTTCCAGGCCCCATACGCATCGCACCGCCTGTGCGTGTCCCAACCTCTTGCATGATGGCATAGCCGTGCTTCTCGCCATCGGCGAGGGCCAGCAGGATGTGAAAAACTGCCGGGGTGAGCGGCAACAATGCCTCCGGTTCACGCTTTTCATCGTTTAGCATAAGCATTTTCTCCTGAAGCATGGGCTGGAGCGACCAGCCGATTTCATATTCATATTCATGGTACTATATCGTCAATGGATATATCCGTTGTTGATATAGTAAACTGAAGGAGGGTGGTTTGTCAAGAGCAAAAAAGGGGATGATTGTTAACAGGGGTTAATGCGCCATAAAATTCTGCCAGAAAAGATGCATACGTTCACGTAAGGAGGCATGTTCGGGTTTACGTAGATAGGGATCGCTCTCCCAAAGCTTTGCCGCGAGAGTGCGAGAAAGTTCAACCAGTCGCGTGTTACTCAGATCGGCAATACGCAACTCTGGTACACCGCTCTGGCGCACGCCAAAGAAGTCGCCTGCTCCGCGTAGCCTTAAATCTGCTTCAGCAAGGCGGAAACCATCATCTGTCGACTGGAAAACTTCCAGGCGTTCCTGGGCCTGTATACTGGCATCTGAGCTTAAGACGTAACAATACGATTGGTGTTCGCCACGCCCAACACGCCCGCGGAATTGGTGTAGTTGTGAAAGCCCAAAACGATCTGCGTCCTCGATCACCATTACGGTTGCATTGGGCACATCAATACCAACTTCGATCACCGAAGTGGCGACCAGGATATCCAGTTCTCCATCGCGGAAATAGCGCATGATCTGGTCCTTCTCCGCAGCTTTCATCGATCCATGCAGCAATCCAAGGTGGAAATTAGGAAAGACATCCCTGCTCAGTCTTTCGTATTCGACTGTCGCAGCTTTCACCGCGAGTGATTCAGACTCCTCAATTAAAGGGCAGATGATGAAGACCTGTCTTCCCTCTTTAACCTGCTGAGCAATCAGGCGGTTAGCCTCTTCGCGGCGAGCTCCACTTCGCCAGCGCGAAATAATCTTCTGACGTCCAGGAGGCATCTGATCAATGACAGAAACATCCAGGTCTCCGTAGATTGTGAGCGCCAGAGTACGAGGTATAGGCGTGGCAGTCATGACAAGCATATGTGGATGAATCCCCTTTTGCCGCAGAATGTCTCGCTGTTCTACCCCGAAGCGGTGCTGTTCATCGACTATTACCAGTCCTAACCGCGCAAAATTAACATCTTCTTGAATGAGTGCATGCGTGCCAATGGCTACCATTGCTTCACTATTCTCAATAGCAGCACGTCCCAAGGCTCGCTCACGCTGGCGCAGACTGCCAGTAAGCAGAACGGTACGAATACCGAATGGCTCTAACATGGAGCCGATGCTCTGTGCGTGCTGCTCTGCCAGGAGTTCCGTTGGGGCCATGATTGCTCCCTGGTAGCCATTGAGAACAGCCATGAGCAATGCGGCTGCTGCGACAGCGGTTTTCCCTGCGCCGACATCACCCTGTAAGAGCCTGCACATAGGCTGACTTTGTGCAAGGTCGCAAAAGATTTCAATAATCACACGACGCTGTGCCTCTGTGAAGCGGAAAGGCAATGTTTCCTCGAACGGCTTATCCGTGGCAAGCATTGACCAGAGGGTATTGCCTGGAAGAGTGGTGTTGTGTTGAGTATCTTCTCGCACGATTTCTTCGCCTGTAATATCTGTCAAATCGCTGGTATCAATGAGAATTTTGTTAAAATCGATCTTGAAAGCATTTCCTTGTGGCGCTTCTCGCTGCCAACGCGATCTACGTTCTTGCATGCCCAGCTGGATTAAAAACAATTCGTCGAAACCCAGACGTAAGCGTGCAGCCTGTAGTGCCTGTTCATTTTCAGGATAGTGCATCTGCGAGACAGCTTCTGGCAATGGCATAAGTCTGGCCGCTGAACGTACAGATGTTGGAAGATATTCAGGGATCATTGCAGCGTAGCGATCAACAACCCATTTCGTGAAGCGTCTAAGCGATTTCGCGTTCAATCCTTCGGTAAGCGCGTAGGTTGGGACTAAACGTCCTGTGTTGAGTAAATCGCCCTGCTCTGGCAATTCGTGACTCTTTACATTGAATTCAACCTTGTTGCCAAAACGTTGTTTTACACCGGTCACGACAAGATAGGAGCCTTTGGCTGCTTGCAACTGTTTTTGTAAATATGGCTGATTGAACCACGTGACACGCAGTTTCCCAGTATCATCCGAAATCGTAGCGATCGTGCGTGCAAGCCCCTTACTCGTACGAACAGTCTCTACTTCCCAGATCAATCCCAATGTGGTAGTTACCTCGCCAAGCGGGATACTGGCGATTTTTTCGAGTTTGCTATAGTCACGATGTTGTCGTGGAAAATAGAAAAGCAAGTCGCGTATCGTACGAATTGACAGGCTATGTAATCTGGCGGCTACAGATGGCCCTACACCTGGTACGGCGGTGATTTCAGCACTGAGTAATGTAAGGGAAGCATGGCCTGAGGACATACCTGCTTCTAATCTTACAGGTTCTTTTTCGTGCGAATCAGGGCTTTTATGAGAAGATTTTAGGGTCGGCCTTTCTCCTTTTGTCTCTTCTGGGCCGTAAGGTAGCTGTGAAGTGGTGTTGACTGCTTTACTATGTTCTAGTTCATTGAGTAACGAGAGGGCCGTGCGCAAACTTGAGGCACGCTGCATGGGATCCTGGCGACGATAGCCTTCTAGATATTCTGTGAAGCGGTAAACAGGCTTGAGATCCAGCCCTGCTTGTTTGCAGACTGTGCTGGCTTCATCTGCCCAGCGCACTACAAATAGTTCCAGGCCACCTTTCACGACCCGGTCTTGATGATTGCCACGTTGTTCGTATTGCAGGACTTTCCGCGCTCGCTCAATAAGAGGGGCGAGTTGGGTGCTTGTTGAATCTGGCATAGCTCACGATTTGTAATACTTGAAACATTGTTCTTAGTGCTTCCATACTATAGTGTTTGCCCTGGTGAGTGTCAAGTTTCCATTTTGCCATTTTTTACATTGACAGTGTATTCCCATGAAAGTATACTGGCTGCATACGATAATTGTCTACTCACAGCGGCTTTTCTCTCATGGTTACAGCAGAGGTCTATCCCCGTTCGTCTGAATGCAAGTTCTTCTCGTGAGTTATGTGGGATTGCGCGCGAATGCACTATACGCGCGCAATTGGAGGTACTTTTTGCGCCAGAAAACGCTTGGTATACTTTTTGTGCTGGCTGCGGCGGTTTTGTTTGGGATCAATGGAAGTCTTTCGCGCCTGCTTTTTGATAGCGGTGTGACGCCTTTGACACTGGTGGAATTTCGTATGATCGTGGGCAGTCTGTGTCTGTTTGGCTTTCTGTCTACGCAGCCGCGCCAGGCATGGAGGCTGCCCCGGCGATCGCAAGGCTGGCTGGTAGCCTTTGGGATCGCAATTGCGCTGGTGACCTATACCTATTTTGTGGCCATCAGTCGCGTGAATATTGCGCTGGTGCTCGTCATTCAATTTACGGGGCCAGTATGGATGGTTACTGCCGTGGCACTGTGGCGCAGGCGCATGCCGTCGTGGCAAGTGCTGGGGGCGCTGCTGCTGACGATTAGCGGTGTTGTGCTGGTGACGGGCTTGTTGGAGCACAACCTGGGGAGCCTGGACGTGATCGGGCTGCTGTTCTCGTTTTTCGCTCTGATTACCTTTATTGCCTATTTAGTGCTGGGTCGCAAGGTTGGTGGGCACCTGCACCCCATCGCCAGCACCGCGTATGGAGCGGGCGTGGCCGGGGTTTTCTGGTTACTTGTGCAGCCTCCCTGGTCGATTCCTGCAAGCACCTGGAATCCACATACCATCATCCTGATTATGCTCGTTGGGGTTATCGGCATGGCTATACCTTTTTCGCTCGAAGTCGCAGCCCTGCGTCTCCTGGATGCCACGCGGGCTGGTATTGCCGCCATGTTCGAGTTACCGGCCTCCGCTATCATCGCCTTCTTCTGGCTAGGCCAGAGCCTGGACCTCTGGCAGATCCTCGGCTGCGCGCTGGTGCTGGCAGGAATCGCGATTGTGCAGTTGGAGAAACCGGGCAAGCAGAAAACGTCAGAGCAGTCCGGCGAACAGCAGGTATCTGAGCCGCCACTGCAAGTTGTGGAATAGAGGAATGCTCATATCCCATGATTACTCTGGTGGTGCAATGGGGGGAAGTGTTAAGCACGGCTGCAAACAAATGTCATACAGTGAATAGTATCTCTTTGCGTAAAGAAGATTGACTACAGAGTAATTTTTCGATCGGGAAGGCTCACGAGGGCCGATGATGAACATTAACAAGCAAGACCAGCCGTGTCATTCTGAGCGCAGCGAAGAATCTGTCTCGCCGGGCGACGAGATTCTTCGCTGCGCTCAGAATGACATTCCCGCTTTCGGTTGTTAATATTTATAATCGGCGATGCGCACGATAAATCGGCGCCTACGGATGGCCGGGTTATTCTGTTCATAACCATACTATATCATTCAGATAAGGTTGTTTAAGTTGCTGTCACATAGTAGGAGAAAGTAAGTAATGGGCTTCCGTTATGCTGTTATTGGTTCTGGACGTCAGGGTACTTCCGCCGCATATGACCTGGCTCGATTTGGAGATGCTGACTATTTACTGCTTGCCGACCAGTCGCTTGCTCAGGCTGAACGAGCGGCTGCGCGGGTCAATCAATTAATTGGGCATCAGGTTGCCCATGCTGTGCAGGTAGAAGTGCAGAATGAAGATGCGGTTGTTTCGATGCTTACTGGCGCTGCAATCGAGGTGCTTATTTCTGGTGTGCCTTATTTCTATAATTTAGGACTGACCCGTGCTGCCATTCGTGCTCATTCCAGTATGTGTGATTTTGGTGGAAATACTGAGCAGGTTCGACAGCAACTAGCTTTTGATTCCGAGGCAAAAGCCGCGGGAATCACATTGATTCCAGATTGTGGGCAAGTTCCTGGTCTGGGTACCTCTCTTTGCGCCTATGCTATGACTTTGCTAGATGAACCTCGTGATATTTTGCTTTACGATGGTGGTATTCCCCTCCATCCTCGTACCCCCTGGAATTACATTTTAACCTTCAACATTGAAGGGCTGACAAATGAATACTTTGGTACCACGCTTTTCTTACGTGACGGAAAAATGTTTGAGACCCTTTGCTTTGAAGAATATGAACTGGTTGATTTTCCAGAACCCTTTGGGAAACTTGAAGCCTTCACTACGGCCGGAGGTACCAGTACCATGCCCTGGACCTATGCAGGCACATTACGTACTTTGCAAAATAAGACTTTGCGCTGGCCTGGCCATTATGCGCAATGGAAAGCTTTCAATGACGCAGGCCTGATTGGCCTGGATCCAGTGCAGGTGGACGGTACTTCTGTCATACCGCGCCATCTACTGCATGCCGTTTTGGAGCCGCAAATACTTGCTCGTCCAGGCGAGCAGGATATGGTCATCATTCGCATTATTGCGCGAGGGCTAAAGGATGGCCAGGAACATGAAGCGATTGTTGATCTTTTCGATTACTTCGATGAGACTACCGGCTTTACTTCTATGGAGCGCACGACTGGCTGGCATGCCGCGATTATGGCTGGCTTTATGGCACGCCGGCAAACCCCATCAGGGGGAGTTCCGGTTGAGTTAGCTGTTCCCGGTCAGGTCTTCGTTGAAGAGTTTCGTAAACGTGGATTCGATTTGAGTGTTTCGTTGTAGCAGAAGAGTTGTTCCCTCTAGTAATTCGGTCGCGGCTCTAGTATACTCTAAGAGGTCCCGCAAGACAAGCGTCGCGAGAGTAGACAGGCATTCATTCAAGAGGACAGTGTTCAGAAACAAGGTACACGTTATGACAACACCGTTCACCACGTCTATCGTCTGTCCTGTACTCATTGGTCGTGGATCACAGCTCGAAACACTTGTTCAGGTCATGGATCAGGGATGTGCCGGGCAGGGTCAGACAGTTCTGGTTACAGGTGAAGCGGGCATCGGAAAATCACGTCTCGTCACAGAAGCGGTAAAGAATCTCAATTCGTCACGGATCCAGGCCAGTCAACCTGCTGCGCGGATTCTCCAGGGGCGTTGCTTTGAACAGGACGCCGTCCTTCCATACGCTCCCCTGTTGGATGTGCTACGTACCTTTTTCGTGTCGCGTTCCCCTGGCGATATTGCTCGTTTCCTGGGTCCCACCGCAACTGAACTCGTCAAACTGCTCCCGGAACTTGCCACCCTCCTCCCCAATCTCACAGCCAGCCCGCCTCTCGCCGCAGAACAAGAGAAGCGACGCCTCTTCGAGGTCCTCAAGCAGTTCCTTATTCGCCTATCCGCAACTTCACCTCTGCTCCTCACCATCGAAGACGTACATTGGAGCGACGATACGAGCCTGGAGTTCCTGCTGTATCTGGCGCGTCACATGATTTCTCATCCAATCTTGCTGTTACTGACCTACCGTAGCGAGGAGCTTCACCCAGCGCTAACCCGTTTTCTCGTGGCGTTGGATCGCGAGCGACTGGCCACCGAATTCACCCTCGTCCACCTGGGTATTGACGAAGTGGAAGCGATGATTCGCGCTATCCTTCACTTACCGCCCCCGGCGCGGATAGATTTTCTTGAAGCGATCGTTGCACTGACGGAGGGGAATCCCTTTTTCATCGAGGAGATCCTCAAATCGCTCATTCCCGATGGAGTAACCTTTGACGAGGTTGGGACACTGGAGCTCCAGTCGCATCAGGTCGGGGGAGCGTTTCGCCCGCAGATCCCACGTAGCGTTATGGTTGCCGTGCAGCAACGCCTGGATCACTTGAGCCCAGATGCCAGAAATCTCCTCTCGATTGCTGCGGTAGCTGGCCGGCGCTTTGACTTCGCGCTCTTGCAAGCAATGATCCAACGAGAAGAGACGACGCTGATCCAGCTTATCAAGGAACTGCTCACCGCCCAACTAGTGGTCGAAGAGTCGGAGGACGTCTTCACCTTTCGTCATGCGTTGACACGACAGGCAACGTACACCGATTTGCTGGCACGCGAGCGCAGGGCATTGCATCGCTCGATTGCCGAGACGATGGAACGTATCTATGCAGACGTGCTCGATGAGCATCTGGACGACCTGGCCTATCACTTTTATGCAGCAGGAGCGTGGGCAAAAGTCCTGGAATATGCACAGCGCGCTGGAGAAAAGGCACAAAGACTCTACGCACCACGAACGGCCCTCGAACATTTTACGCATACCCTGGAAGCAGCGCATCACCTCTCCCTGCCCCCATCGCCAACCGTGTACCGCGCACGCGGGCAGGCGTATGAAACCCTTGGTGCATTCGAGCATGCACTCAGCGATTATGAGCAGGTACTGAACGCAGCTCGCAGTACACATGATGCTCTTTTAGAATGTCAGAGCTTACTTGACCTGGGAGCGTTATGGAGAGCGCGTGATTATGCACGAGCGGGCGAGCATTTTCAACGTGCAACCATACTGGCACGCACCCTGGGCGACGCATCCATGCTTGCCCACACGCTGAATCAGCTAGGTAACTGGCATGTGCATCTCGAAGAGCTCTTCGAAGGTCGACAGTACCACCTGGAGGCACTGGATATTTTTCGCACGCTTTCCGATCAGCTGAGCATGGCCAGGACATTGGACTTGCTGGGTATGGCCAGTTTTAATATGGGTGGCAAGCAAATCGAGGTAGGCGTGGAATATTACGCGCAGGCCATTGCGCTCTGGCGCGCACTCGAAGAGCGCCAGGGGCTCGTCTTCAGTCTTGGGATGGTGGGATTGCGCGGACCGAATTATCTCAATGCTCTTACCGCATGGCAGGCGTCCGGGGCAGAGTGTGTCTGCGAGCATGAAGAGGCGCTTGCATATGCTCGTCAGATGGGCTGGCGCGCTGGAGAAGCGTACGCTCTGGTCTCGTTGGCATGCTGTCTTGGCCCCCAGGGTGAGTACACGCGGGCGTGGAAGTGCGCGCAGGCCAGCCTGGACATCGCGACAGAAATCGAACATGGTCCATGGATGACGTATGCGCGCTTTGTCAGGGGTGTCCTCTTCCTTGATCTGCTCGCACTTCCAGAGGCACGGCAGTACCTTGAGCAGGCGCTTTCGTGTGCGCAGGAGATTCGCTCGTTGTTCTGGCTTCGTGTCAGCTCGGCGCTCCTTGCCGAGGTCTCGATCGCCCAACAGGATTACATGCGGGCAGAGGCGGTGCTCGCCCTCGCGCCCAGTCCCGATACCGCTTCCCCGACACATGCGCAGCGACTCCTCTGGCGTGCGCATGCGGAGTTAGCGCTCGCGCTTGGTCATCCTGCTACAGCCTTGCAACTCATCGATCGGTTAATCGCGTCGCTCACCGATGGGGAGCAGCAGGATGACGGTGTCACTCCCCACCTGAGGCATCTGCAGGCAAAAACGCTGCTTGCGCTGAATCGGGCGGCGGAAGCCGAGGCACTGCTGCAGGCAGCGCAAGCGACTGCGCAGTCGCAAGGAGCACAGCCTATCCTCTGGCGCATTTGCGTGGCCCTCGGCAAACTCTATCAGGGACAGGGCCGAAACGCCGAAGCGGAAGAGGACTTTTCCGCAGCCCGCTGGATCATCGAGGAACTAGCCACCAGTGCTCCGGACGAAGCTGTGCGGGACAATTTTCTGCGCTGTGCTTCTGCACAGATTCCGCCTCCGCCCTTGCTGTCGCCGCGTCGTGCTGCCAAGCAGAGCTTTGGCGGGTTGACCGAGCGCGAGCGTGAGGTGGCGGCACTCGTTGCACAGGGGAAATCGAACCGTGCCCTGGCTGATGAGCTGGTAGTGAGTGAACGCACCATCGCCAAGCACGTTCAGAATATCTTGTCCAAATTGGGCTTTAGCTCACGGGCGCAGATTGCGGCGTGGGCGGTCGAAAGGGGCCTCACGAAAACCACTGCGTAATGTCTCTCGATTGCCCGGGGTCATGGTCAACCAGCATGATGATGGCACGCCGATGTCGCCCATTTCATTTTCTACGCATAGCTTACGCAGAAAATCTACGTACTGTTTCTTCTCAATTCTTCGCATTTCTACCCGTGTTATTGTGGCGCTGATCGATTACACTGTCAACAGTGATAGCGATAGGCTTCCTAAATGCAGTTTGAAGTCGATCAAGAAACACGAAGAGGAGCAAGATAATGAGTACATACGTATTGATCCATGGCTCGTGGCACGGGGCGTGGTGTTGGTACAAAATCATCCCACTTCTGGAACGGGCTGGGCATAAAGCGATTGCTCTGGACCTGCCCGGTCATGGGCACGATTGGACAGCCGCCCGCGAGGTCTCTATGCAAAGCTACGTGGAGAGTGTCTGCAACATTCTTGACGCTCGACCGGAGCCGGTGATTCTGGTAGGCCATAGTCGAGGCGGCATTGTCATTTCACAAGTGGCGGAACACCGACCCGAAAAAATCCGGACCTTAGTGTACCTGGCGGCCTTTTTGATTCCGAATGGCGAAGCCATGTTACCAACAGCACTCAGCGATACCGAATCGCTCATCGTATCGAATTTGGTGGTCAACGAAGAGCAAGGCTACCATATGCTCAGAGCAGAAGCCTTCCGCGAAGCATTATATGCAGACTGTTCGGAGGAAGAAGTGGCTCTAGCCACTGCTCTTTTGACGCCCGAACCCAACGCGCCTGTCGCTACGCCCATGCACATCACGGAAGAGCACTTTGGCGGGATACCGCGAGTATACATTGAAACGCTCCGTGACAGGGGCGTCTCGCCATCTCTCCAGAAGAAGATGTACACTGCCTTACCATGCCAAAAGATCATCTCTATGGAGACCAGCCACTCGCCATTCTTCTCAGCCCCCCAGGAGTTAGTAAGACACCTGACCTCGCTGGTACCCGTGAATGAAGAGCTTCGGGCTGCGAGAGGGTAAATTAAGGCCTGTGGTATGATGCTACCGGACTTCTCAAATGGTAAACAAGCGTTTCTCCTTTGATGGAGGAGACGCTCTAAGGAAAGGAACAACAGGAGATGTTAGCAGATTGTCCCATACATGCGACTCTACCGGCAGCCGATCTGGAACGAGCAAAGAGATTCTACACCGAAAAGCTGGGACTCTCCCCGGAGAGCGAAGCGCCCGGAGGTATTTTCTACCGCTGTGGCGCAGGCACGAGGTTTCTGGTCTTTCCCTCTAGTGGTACGGCCAGTGGGGCCTACACACAGATGGGTTGGACCGTTGACGATCTCGAGGCCGAAGTCGCGGATCTGAAAGCCCGAGGTGTGGTCTTTGAAGAGTACGATACGCCTTACCTGAAAACAGTTGATAGCGTGGCGACAACGGGACCGATCAAGGCAGCCTGGTTTAAAGATAGCGAAAGCAACCTCCTCGGTCTGGTTCAGCTTATCCAGGCGCCAGTCAAGTAATGGAGAGTAGATCAGGAGCAACATATGTCAAACGTGTCCCATGCCCCTTTCATCATTGCCGTGGCCCAGGCAGCGCCTGTCTTTCTCGACCGAGCCGCCTCGTTAGAGAAAGCCTGTGAGCTCATCGTCGATGCGGGGCATGCCGGCGCGCGTTTGATCGTCTTTCCTGCAGCCTTCATTCCTGGTTATCCTGCATGGGTATGGGCCATTCCACCGGGGGAAACGAAAGTGCTCAGTGAATTGTACACTCACTGGTTGATCAACGCGGTGAGCGTTCCTGGTGAGGCCACTGACAGGTTGTGCCGCATCGCACAACGTGCCCGCATCAATGTTGTCATGGGCCTCAACGAACGCTCTACTGAGGGCAGTGGTGCGACCTGTTACAATACGCTCCTCTACATCGATGCACAAGGCCAAATTCTCGGTAAGCATCGCTCGCTTGTCCTGAGTGGTGCCGAGCGATTGGTCTGGGCGCAGGGCGATGGCAGCACGCTCCAGGTTCACAAAATGCCCTTTGGCAAGATCAGCGGGCTGATCGGTGGGGAGCATTACCTGCCGCTAGCACGATACGCCCTGTATGCCTGGGGCACACAGATCTATATTGCTGCTAGTTGGGTTCATGGTGAGCCCTGGCTCTCAACGTTGCGGCACATCGCCAAAGAGGGGGATGTCTTTGTCATCGGTAGTGGCATAATACTTCGCAAAGACGACATCCCCGACGGTCATCAATTCAAACAATTTTGGACTCCCGACATGGGAGCCTGGATTTCATCTGGTGATAGTGTGATCGTTAATCCGGATGGTGAGTTCATTGCCGGGCCGCTGCGCGAGCAAGAAGCAACCCTCTATGCGCAGATTGATCCGCGCCAATCATCCGGCGCAAAGTGGATGCTCGATGTGGCGGGGCATGCGGCACGACCGGATATCTTCCAGTTGACCATCTGCAGTGACCCGCACCCGTTGATCCAGACTCAAGAGGCGAAGTCCGAACGAGGTGGAGAGACGCTATTGCATACGAAAACTAACGATAAGACTTGATGTGGTTGTCTTGTGTAAAACCATGTTTTTGATTATACTCTAGACATAACTGTTGACCTATTTCTTGTAGAGATATCTTGCTGCGAGCGATACTTTCGAAGCAGCAAGACGACTGATCAGCCTCCCAGGCTGATTTATTTTCTATCTCGAGGTATTACACATGACTACGCTGGCACGTTCCGAGTCCCTCTTCCTTTCAACTCTTCCTGGAAAATACTATTATGATCCTGCAATCTACGAGCAAGAGCAAGAAAAAATCTTCTCACGCATGTGGGTCTGTATTGGTCGTGCTGAAATTATTCCTCCTAAACCGGGAGCATATCGGGTCGTCACCGTTGGACATGAGAGTGTGATTGTAGTTCGAAATCGGGATGGAGCGCTACAGGCTTTCCTCAATGTCTGCCGGCATAGAGGCGCTCGCCTTTGCTCCGAAGCTGCTGGACAGCTGAAGGGTTCGATTCAATGTCATTATCATGCGTGGACGTATGGACTTGATGGGCGTTTGATCGGCGCGCCAAATATTATGAGTGATGAGCAGTTCGACCGAACGGCGTTTGGGTTGCTGCCTGTGGCGTTGGAGGTCTGGGAAGGATTTCTGTGGTTAAATCTATCCGACAATCCGCCCTCGGCAGCCTCTCAGCTTAACCCGATGATTATTCAACGCTTTGGCAGCTATGAGCGGTTCAGTCGTTGGGGAGTTGGAGAGTTGAAGATCGGTAGGTCGATTTCTTATGAGATTCAGGCTAACTGGAAGTTGATACTTGAAAACTTTATGGAGTGTTATCATTGCGGCCCAATGCATCCTGAGCTTTGTGACTTGCTGCCCGGTTTCCGTTCGGGTAAAACGTATGCTAACGGTGATGCTGCTACTTATGCCAGGGATGTTGAAGCGTTTAGTATGACAGGTAAAGCGAGTCGACCGCATCTTAAAGGGTTACAGCCTGAAGATTTGCGGTTGTATTATGGTGAAGTATTGTTTCCAAATATACTGATAAATCTGGTTGATGATCATGTCGTTATTCATAGTATCTGGCCGGAAGGACCTGATCGGTCTCGGGTAGTCTGTGACTGGCTCTTTGAGCCTGATGTGATGGCCATGGCAGACTTTGATCCGATGGATGCTGTTGAACTTTTTGATATTGTCAATAAGCAGGATTGGGAAGTCTGCGAGATGACGCAGAAGAGTATGGCTTCAAGGGCTTTCAGGTCAGGTGGGGTGTATGTGCCGTCAGAGTGGCATATTCGAGAGCTTGCTGATTTTATTTTAGAAAAGCTTGATTAGCCAGAGAGTTGGGAGGGAGAAAACCCCTCCCAACCCCGCTAATGTTGGTGCCTATTGGCATCCTATCTCGTTCAAGGTATTATGTAAACAGGGGGGCCAGGTGCTCTTTCAAAAAGGCCTTGTCTGCTTCATAGGGAAGTAGTTCAATTGCTTTTTCGGGTTTGAACCAGCCGACTTCGGTGAATAAGAGATCGGTGGGGAGAGGGGATTGGTTGTTTTTTAGTGCGTAAGCCAGAAAGAAATGGATTGTCTTCTGCACTAAATCGCCGTTGCTCTTGACTGATTCGCGCATGATAGTGCCAAGGTGCTTGATTAATTGCACGTTATCTAATCCTGCTTCTTCGTGGATCTCACGCAGTGCGGCTTCTTCGATTGATTCGCCCTCTTCGACGTGACCTTTCGGCAAAACCCAGGTTTTATCAGTTCTTTGATGTTGTGCCAGTGCGATCCTAAGTTCACCTTCGATTTCACGTAGGATGATGGCGCCTGCTGATGTGGCTGTATTGACAACCATTTCTGACCTCCTTGTGGGATAGATAGTTGAGGCGTTTGGCAGCCAATGTCCGCTGCACTCCTGCTTGTTGATGGACATTATAATCCTCTACATAGAGAAAGGAAAGGGGCAATTCCCTTTCCTTTCTCTATGTCCAACAGGAGGCTTCGTTTTGCCATTAATTCAGGTATTTATACGCGGGGAGTGTCAGAAACTCAACAAACTGATCATCTGTTATGATGGTGTCGAGTATCTCTGCGGCAGTTTGAAATTTACGCCTGGCGAATTCCTGCTCACCGATAGCTGCTTTGATTTTATCAAGCTCATCGATGGCCAATTGCTGGTATAATTCGATGGTCACCTTTCTTCCATCATCCAAAATGCCTTTGGGATGATGAATCCACTGCCAGATTTGAGCTCTTGAAATCTCAGTTGTGGCCGCATCCTCCATCAGATTATTGATAGGCACACATCCAGAGCCACGCAGCCACGACTCGAGATACTGTATGCTCACGCTGATATTGTTTCGTAGCCCGGCTTCGGTAATCGTACCTGCAGGTACCTGCAACAGGTCTGCAGCCGTCACATGCACATCTTCACGTTTCCTGTCAATCTGATTTGGACTTTTCATGACAGCATCGAATTCTTCCATTGCGATAGCAACCAGCCCGGGATGAGCTACCCATGTTCCATCGTGGCCATCATTGACCTCACGTTTTTTATCAGCGCGAACGCGAGCGAGCGCTTCTTCATTGGCCTTTGGATCGTTCTTGATCGGTATCTGCGCTGCCATACCGCCGATAGCATGGGCATTGCGACGATGGCAGGTTTTGATAGCCAGCAGTGAATAGGAGTGCATGAAGTGCGTTGTCATCGTCACCTGTGCGCGATCAGGAAGAATAAAATCTGGAATGTTGCGGAACTTCTTAATTGCACTGAAGATATAATCCCAGCGCCCACAGTTTAGACCGGCTGAATGCTCACGCAACTCATAGAGGATTTCGTCCATCTCAAATGTTGCCAGAATCGTTTCGATTAACACAGTTGCTTTAATAGTCCCCTGTGGTATTCCCAACTCCTGCTGCGCCATTACGAAGATATCATTCCAGAGGCGAGCCTCAAGGTGATTTTCGAGCTTAGGCAAGTAAAAGTAGGGACCTGTTCCCATTTCGATCAGTTTCTTTGCATTGTGGAAGAAGTACAAACCAAAGTCAAAGATTCCTCCTGAAATTGGCTGGCCATCAATCAAAACATGCTTTTCCACAAGATGCCAGCCTCGAGGGCGTACCAATAATGTCGCGGTTTTCTCGTTGAGCGCATATCGCTTGCCCTCTGGACTGGTGTACTCGATAACGCGGTTGACAGCATCACGGACGTTGATCTGACCTTGTATTGTACCTTCCCAAGTTGGGGAAAACGCATCTTCGAAATCTGCCATAAAGACTTTTGCGCCAGAGTTCAGCGCATTGATAATCATTTTTCGTTCAACCGGGCCGGTAATCTCTACACGACGGTCCTGTAGATCTGCAGGTACAGGCGAAATGTTCCAATCGCTTGTACGGATATGTTCAGTTTCGGGTAGAAAATCGGGCATTATACCCGCATCAATCTCAGCCTGTCGCCGTACTCTCATTTGTAACAGTGATTCGCGTCTCTCTGAAAAAGCACGAGCCAGAGTTGCCACAAAATTCACAGCTTCAGGTGTCAGGATTTCTGCGAATTCAGGGGTGATCGCTCCTGTGATGTGAATGTTTTCGAGTTGAAGATCCTGGTGTATCATTGTGATAACATCTTTCTCTTTTTGAACTTGCCTGCTTGTATGAATACTATCATACAGCAGGCGATTGTCGTATATGCTTTTCTAGAGCAGCGTTTGTGAACTGAAAGCTAAGAAGTACTAGGCGAACTGTTCCACCTCAGTCGAGCCTTCTAAAGCTGTAGTCGAAGACAGACCTCCCGAGACAATCTGAGCTACTTCATCGAAGTATCCAGTGCCAACTTCACGCTGATGTTTGGTTGCCGTATATCCATATTGTTCGAGCGCAAACTCGGCCTCTTGTAGTTCAGAATACGCTGTCATTCCATGATCGCGATAGCCCAGGGCCAGATTGAACATACTGTAGTTGAGAGCATGGAATCCAGCAAGTGTGATGAACTGGAATTTGTATCCCATTTTTGCCAGTTCTTTCTGGAAGACGGTAATAGTGTTGGTATCCAGCTTCTTGCGCCAGTTAAATGACGGGGAGCAGTTATAGGCTAGCATCTTGCCTGGATAGTGGGCATGTATTTCATCAGCGAAGTGCTGAGCCTCTTTGAGATTTGGTTCGGAGGTTTCACACCAGATAAGGTCGCAATATGGAGCATAGGAAAGTCCCCTGGCAATGGCTGCTTTTATTCCGCCATGCATTCTGTAGAAACCTTCCGGTGTTCGCTCTCTTGTGAGGAATTTGTGGTCGACAGGGTCAATGTCACTTGTGATCAAGTGAGCTCCATTAGCATCAGTTCTGGCAACAATGAGCGTTGGCACGCCCAGTACATCAGCGGCTAGACGTGCAGAGACAAGGTGCTTGATTGCTGATTGCGTTGGTACCAGCACTTTCCCACCCATATGACCGCATTTTTTCTCTGAAGACAACTGATCTTCAAAATGAACACCTGCGGCACCAGCCTCGATCATCGCTTTCATCAATTCGAAGACATTCAGAGGCCCGCCGAAGCCCGCCTCGGCATCCGCTAAGATGGGCGCAAACCAGTAGGTGTCGCCTTTGCCCTCTGTATATTGGATCTGGTCTGCTCGTTGTAAAGCCTGGTTTATTTTGCGAACGACATTCGGCACACTATTTGCCGGATAAAGGCTTTGGTCAGGGTACATTTGTCCGGCCAGGTTTGCGTCAGCAGCAACTTGCCAGCCACTTAGATAAATTGCCTGTAACCCCGCTTTTACCTGCTGTACTGCCTGGTTGCCTGTCAATGCGCCCAGGGCCGCTACATAAGACTCAGTATGTAAAAGATTCCAGAGCCGCTCTGCTCCAAGGCTCGCCAACGTGTATTCAATTTTTACAGAGCCGCGAAGGCGAACTACATCCTCAGCGCTATAAGGGCGAGTAATCCCTTTCCAGCGTGCATGCTCTTTCCACTCTGCTGCAAGTTCGGCAGCATAGTAAGCGTTCATTGCATGCTTACTTCTACTATGGCCATTCAAGCCATTATTACTGTGTCCATTCCCATTTGTCGTATGAAGTTCGCTCATTCTGAAAACCTTTCCTTGTCTCCCTGGGCTAATTGGAAGTCTATCTGGCAAACTCCATCGTTTGCGCTGTTCCACTCATAGGAAAAGCATACCATTGAACTGACTCGAGAAGATAGGGAATAGCTTCAAAGGTTTTGAAGCAATGTATAAGAAATTGGTTATATGTGACAAAAATTGCATGCTTTTACGCTAAAATGGGGGTGTTATCTTCTAAGATCATTGCTTCATCGCGCTTCATTTCGACATCGATGAATATATATAGAAGATATTTATTCTAATCATAATTGGAAGGTTATATACAACATATGTATCAAGGGCTGTCAAGTGGAACTTTTCGTTGTTCAGTTCCGTCAGTTCGGTGAAAGGGGTGAGATGAACCTCCTCAGAGACAGATTAGGCAGTGTGAGGAATGCGGGCTCCACTTTCTGTCTTTTCACATCTTGTAATACATAAGGAGTGACACAATGCGAAATATGATGAAAAAGAACGTTTCTAAACAGTATCGAAATCGCCTGGTTTTTGGGGGAATACTGGCCATATTGACTCTTTTGCTTGCGGCTTGTGGTGGTTCGGCATCAACATCATCTGGAAGTTCTGGGCTCTCGGTGAATGCTCCAGTCCATCAAGTAGCCAGTACGTCCTCTCAAGGTTCTAGCTCATTCTCCGGGCAGAATACAAAGTCTACAACGTCTTACGGACCGCAATACCTCATCAAGTCGCTCCAGGTCAATATGCTGGTGAAAGATACGCGACAAGTAGCCAGCGATCTTCAATCCTGGATTGCTACAACCGACCCACGTTCGACTTCGGCTGGAATCGACTACGAGCAGACGTATGACAATCTTTATAATGTCAACATGACTTTCTCTGTAACGTCAGCGCAATACCCACAAATCGAAGAGTACCTGGCTGGCTATGCTCAGCAACATGGAGGCAAACTGACCAGCCTGCACGAGAGTGTGCAAGATGTGACAAATGATTATATTGATACACAATCACGCCTGACAAATCTGCGTGGGGAGCAACAACGCCTGTTAACTTTGCTCGGCAGTACAAGTACTTTAGGAGACATTATTGCAATCGAGGGTAAATTAACAGATGTAGAGGGCCAGATCGAAGATATTGAAGCCCATCTCAATCTCTTAAAAAATCAAACCACGTTTTATACGGTAAGTATTGGCCTTCAACCGATAACACCGATTGCACCACCCCCTCCCCCTTCGACACCCTGGAGTCTTGCGCAGGTACTGCATGACTCGTGGACAGCAGCTTTGGGATTTGGCCAGGGCATGGCTTCTTTGCTGATCTGGGTTGTTGTATTCAGCATTTACCTTATACCTGTTGCACTTGTAGGGTGGTTCATCTGGCGAAGAGTACATCTTAATTCCGCGATGAGCTCTCATATGTAGTGATGCAATTCAAATTAGGGAATATGCAATGGTGGAATGAATTTCAAAGAACTGTACCTTTGTGCAGTGAAAAGCTGGCACTTTGCCTGAAGCTAATGCAAGGAGTATCGGGTATAGTTATAGTATGGGACAGGGCATCCACAAGGATGCCCCTACCTTACAAAGGTCAAATGCAGTTTGTCAGAATACTTTACTTTTTCAAGAACAATTTTTTGAGGTAACAATACAAGGATGATAGACACAACTCGTACAGCTCTCATTACAGGTGCTTCGCGTGGGCTTGGTCTTGCCCTTGCTCGCCAACTATCCATTGATGGTTGGCAGCTCATTATCGACGCTCGCGGAGCTGAAGCGCTCGAGGCAGCACGCGCTATTCTTGCTAAACAAACTCGTGTGATTGCGATTGCAGGGGATGTAACTGATAGCGATCACTGTCGCGAGCTAGTAGAAGCAGCGCGTGATCTGGGAGGTCTGGATGCTTTAATCAACAACGCCAGTATTCTTGGTCCCAGCCCGCAGCCTGAATTGTTAGATTATCCCCTCGAAGTTCTGGAGCAGGTGTATCGCACGAATGTAATTGCTCCTTTGGCACTTATTCAGGCACTTCGCGATGATTTGAAATCTGGCGCGTGTATAATCAATATCACCAGTGACGCAGGTGTTGAAGCGTACGAGGGATGGGGTGGCTATGGATCAAGCAAAGCAGCGCTCGAACAGCTCTCAAACATTCTAGCAGCAGAAAATCCTGCATTCCATGTCTACTGGGTCGATCCAGGCGACATGCGTACACAAATGCACCAGGAAGCATTTCCCGGTGAGGATATTAGTGATCGTCCATTACCAGAAGAAAGTGTTCCCGCCTTCCTTGAGCTGCTGAAGGGAGTTCGACCCAGTGGACGTTACTCGGCTCGTATACTGTTAGAAGAACTTGATTGACACAATTGCACATGAATAAGATTCCAGCCCTTTTATCCACAGACTATAACGAGGGATTGCCAGGACTCCCTTTGCTTAACTTTACCCTGCCATTAGCATTAGAAGCAGGCGAACCGCCCGAAGTACGCGGTCTCCAACGCGATGAAGTACGTATGATGGTCTCATACGTCTCAACTAACCAGATTATGCATACCCGGTTCCGTCAAATCGGAGATTTTCTGGAGCCGGGAGATGTGTTAGTGATCAATACCAGCGGAACACTAAATGCTGCACTATCAGCCACCCGTTCCGATGGGACGCACCTTGAACTTCATCTCTCGACACATCTGCCTGCGAATCGCTGGGTAGTAGAGATGCGTGCCTATCAGGATAACCAGGAGAAAGCAACCAGGCTTTTCTCTCATATCCACCCCGGAGAATCTTTTGGGCTGCCAGGCGGAGCCAGTATAACCTTTCACACACCCTACTCACCTGGTCAAGCAGTGGGCCGATTATGGATTGCAACACTCAATTTGCCCGAACCTGTGCATGATTACCTGAATCAGCATGGATTCCCTATTCGGTACAATTACGTCAAAGAGGGTTGGCCTCTTAGCTACTACCAGACTGTTTTCGCAACGGAAATGGGGAGCGCAGAGATGCCATCAGCCGGGCGCGCCTTCACACCTGAATTGCTGACTCGCCTGATTGCGAAAGGAATTCAGATCGCTCCGCTCCTTCTGCATACAGGAGTAGCAAGCACGGAACATAATGAGCCTGTTTATGAAGAGTATTATCGTGTAGAGGAATCTACAACACGACTGATCAATGCAGCGCGTTTTGCACACCAACGCGTGATCGCCGTTGGTACAACTGTCGTGCGAGCATTAGAAACAGTGACAGATTCCAGCAGAGTAACACACCCAGGTGAAGGTTGGACGGATATACTTATTACGCCAAAATGTGGTATTCGTGCTGTCAATGGCATGTTGACTGGTTTACATGAACCGCTCTCAACTCATCTGGCAATGTTGGAGACTCTGACAGGACGCGCACACTTAGAAATCACATACCGAGAAGCACTGAATGAGATGTATCTCTGGCACGAGTTTGGCGACCTACACCTGATCTTACCGTAAGAGGCCCACTTGCTCCTGGTCGACGGTTGTATCCACTTCAGGTTCGTTGTTTGATTTCATATCACTACGCCCTTTCCGAAAATAGTGAAACACTCCTCATTACACGGTTTACATTTTCCTGGATAATAGTTTGCAGAACCATGATAATGTCTTATGTTACCTGAAATCTCTCTGTTACAGTAACGTATAATACGCAAGATGTGAGGTATATAGTCTTGTGTATCACATTCGAAAGGAAGATTTTACATGCAACTACAACAGGAAGAAAAGCCGTTGAAGCAACAATTACGAACAATACTATGGCAAAATGGCAGCATACAGATCAATCCCCACCTGGAAAATTTGCCAGAAATACTCGGTGATCCTCAAGCCTTAATCTGGCTTGATATACAAGGAGACTGTAACCCATCTGAACGTATGCTCAAGGATGTGTTTAAACTCCAGCGTATAACAATTCAGACTATATGTGAAGAGCATGAGCGTGCCAAATTCGCCGAAAGTGACGATTACTTCTATCTTGTCGTGCATGGATTGGTATTCGATACAACAACTGAAGAGGCTGAAACTCCTAAACTGGATATTGTTTTTGCTCAGAATTTTATTATCACAGCGCACCAGGAATCTTTACCCTGGCTTGATATACTTCTTGAAGAAGTCGAGAAAAACGACCCAGTAGAACATCTCATGAGTCGAGGCGTAGCATTTCTTTTGTATACCATACTTGATGACCTAACAGATAGTTATTTCCCGTTGCTAGATACCATAGATGATCTGATTGATGAATTGGAAGACGTAACGGTGACTGATACTTCAAACGAGGTACAAATACGTATTTTTAGAATCAAGCGCTCTTTAGCCCATATGCGCCGAACATTAAGTCCGCAGGTCGAGGTTGCGAATGCTCTTGTGGCACGTACAGGCAAGCTGATACCAGCTGAAGTTGAACCATATTTTGCGGATATCCATGACCACCTTATTCGTGCATTTGAGATATTGGATTCATATCGTGATCTGATGAGCGGTATGTTGGATGTATACCTCACGACCGTTTCAAATCGTTTGAACGAAGTGATGAAACAACTCACCATTATTGCTACCATCTTTATGCCGATTACCTTCATCACTGGTGTCTTTGGCATGAACTTTGGTCATTTGCCACAGGTTGAGCACGATGGTGGCTACTTATTTTGGGTTACACTGTTGTGCATGGGCATTATTACTTTAATGCAAATCTGGTATTTTCGGCGTCGCAAGTGGCTTTAGTAGAGCGTTTTTGGCCTCTTGAAATTCAGACATGTTATGATTAACAATCATAAAGTGAATGTATGCATAGCAAAGTACAGCGCTGGTTCGCTCCACCCAAGTATGCGCATCCAACTGTTGTCGTATGTATATGACACCCAATGCTTATCTCAAAGTTCGATCATATACTTCGCCTCTGTCGTTCGTTCTGATGAAAGGTTTCTCTACATCAAGCGAAGTTAACAGGCTATAACGATGTGGCTTTCTGAAGGCGTTGCCCCAAACCTCGCGTTCTCGATATGTTCGTATCAAATCGATATCAAAGGTCGCAAGATAGATTCCTTCATTTTCTCCTGCTTCGATAACGAGTGTATCGCGGGGATTGCCTTGTGTATCAAAAGCGAGAGGATCAAACGCTACTGAATGTCCATTTTCCTGGGGAGCGGCATAATTTGTTAAGGCTACACCGACCATATTTTCATACGCTCGCGCGCGAAATTGGCCAATACGGTTCACTTCCATCGTGCAGGAATTAGGCGTTAGAATGAGTTCTGCTCCTCTCAACATCAAAATCCTCGCGCTTTCCGGAAATTCGCGGTCGAAACAGATCATGGCGCCGATCTTTACTTCTCCCTGCCTGGTATCAAGCTCGCGCACATAAAAGTCATCACCTGGTGTACAGGCTGCTTCCATTGCTCCGAAATCGCATGTATGAATCTTGGCGTAAGTTAAGATAATTTCTCCATGACGGTCGATCAGAGAAACCGTGTTGCGTGGAGCGCCATGCCACTGTTCAAGGTATGTAATTGCAATAGCCATTTGTAGTTCTTTGGCAAGCTCGCGGTAATGGGTGATAAATTGGCTATCCTGTGGGATCGCCTGAGATTGCCATTGCTCTCGTTCGACCTGCAGAGCTAGATAACTTGAGATAGCACCATCTTGCCATTGTTCAGGTGCTCTCCACAAGTCGCAGGCATCTAGCTCTTTTGGGAGATAGGGTGTGTAACCTATATTCCACATCTCGGGGAAAAGCGCTATATCTGCCCCCATATCGCGTGCACGCCGGCAAAAAGCCTCGCCTTTGAAAAGATTTAGGCGCTGATCATTAGCAAAAGAAGTCATTTGAAGTAAGGCAATTGTTATCTGCATGGGGGAATCCTTTCCGTATGGCTCTTGATATCGCTTTCACGACAGTATACACCGATACTCTATACAGCATGATATACTGATCCACGGGAGTCTTTTCACCGTTTGTTTGACAGGGGGAAGACATGCTTCCCTTGACCGGCACGACAGAAAGGAGACCATCGCATGTCCACCGAAGACAACGTCGATAAGAAGGCGACGAAGAAGCCTGCGAAGGCGATAAAGGGATTTACGAACGAGGAGCGAGGCGCGATGAGGGAGCGCGTCAAAGAACTGAAAGCGGACAAGGCGGACGGGGAAAGCGTCGTGCTCGCGAAGATCGGCGAGATGCCGGCACCGGATCGCGCCCTCGGCGAGCGGCTCCATGCGATCATCAAAGCCAGCGCGCCAGCCCTCTCGCCGAAACTCTGGTACGGGATGCCCGCGTATGCCAAGGATGGCAAGGTCGTCTGCTTCTTCCAACCCGCGCACAAGTTCAAGACGAGGTACGCGACGTTCGGCTTCAACGACAGCGCGAACCTCGACGAAGGCGCCCTGTGGCCGGTCGCCTTCGCGCTGAAGGAGTTGACTGCCACTGAAGAGGCAAGGATCGGCGAGCTTGTGAAGAAAGCTGTGAGCTGAGGGCGCGCTGTGGAGCACATTCCATCTGGCAAGCCAGGAACCTGGTGGCATGCGCTGCCGGGTTCTTTTGCTTTGGGTTCGTAATTGAGAACACGAGGGTGCAGAGCGAAGCTCAGCTTTTGCTGGAAACGTGTGTTTTTGCTGGATTTTAGGGTTTTTGAGGCTGGTGTCAGGATTTATGCATTCTATGAAACAAGCTTGATTCGGTGTGATAGAGTATCCCAGTGACTTAACAATCGGTCGTTCAACAAGACAATGGAAAACGTTACTTTTTTTATCACCTGTTACGAACAATTGAGCCTATCTCAAAATCTCATCTCATAAATCATAATTTCAGATGGCATCGATGTTTTCAGTCATTAGGAAAGTATCAAGGTTGCTTCATTTCTCTACAGGTATCACCTGTTCATACTGACATTGTTATCTTCTCATCCACTGTGTAAACTGATACCCTGTAGCGTATAAAAATGGGGGAGGACAAACGCATGGAAGAAAAAGAAACTGGACGCCTGGAAGCCTTTAGCGATGGGGTATTCGCTGTCGCGATTACCCTGTTGGTTTTAACTATTAAAATCCCTGGAGTGGATGTGCCTGCGAGTCAGTTGCCAAATGATACGAAGTTGTGGTCTATGTTGCTCAACGAGTGGCCGATGCTTGCTGCCTATACAACGTCCTTTGTAACAATAGGCGTTATGTGGATAAACCATCATAGGCTTTACACGCACATAAAACGCACAAATACTATGTTGATGCTGCTTAATCTCTTGCTCTTACTAGTCATTGTCTTTGTCCCTGTTCCCACTGCATTAGTCGCTGAATACCTTGTCCATCCTGACCAGCATGCGGCTGCTCTTTTGTACAGTGGAACGATGGTGATCCTGGCTGTCTGCTTTAATCTTCTCTGGCGCTACGCCTCGTATCACAATCGGCTCTTATCGAAAAATGCAGATACCCGTGCTGTGAGTGCTATTAATAGACAGTATATGTTCGGGCCGGTTGTCTACCTTCTTGCTTTCTTCCTGGCTCTGTTCAGCACACCAGCCAGTCTTACCCTTAATTTCCTTCTCGCGTTATTTTTTGCTATCCCACCTCGACTTCCGCGCTCGCTTTCCGAGCAATCATACTAGAGGAAGGTAGATACCTAAGAGTTCAGCGAGTTCGCGGGTAACTTTTTGTAGGATTTCAAGATTGATGAGAAGAGGTGAAGTGGCTTTGTTCTTCGCTATCCCACCTCCCCTGGCAGGCTCCATTCAAAGTTCATGACACCTGCATTCAGGAATTTATGCTATGCTAAAAGGGCCTTCCTGCGCGTATATATGCAAGAGTAGGAAACAGTATAAAGGTGTTGATCGACTTTTATTTTCATCTACTTTTTTTGAGATCAGGAGGCGTAGTACTATTGACACCCACATATCCCGACACGTATACTGCTTTTGCTATTAATGCTTCTTGAGCAGTTATTGTCAAGAACAGATCAAGCGTGTTCACCCCGGGAGAGCGATGCCTACCCATCCTACTCAGAGTGTTGAAAAACTTGATAGCCAACTAGAGACTAGCATGTTCTGGCACTTTTCAAGATGGGATGATTTCAAGGTTCAGGCAAGTCGATTGAAGTAGAAAGTTGTGGTATCAAGGCATGAAGGAAATTATAGTGTATGGAACAGCTAGCTCAGTTACATGTTATTCGCACGGATACAGCATATTGTTTTCGTCTTGACCTTCCCGATGGATCTAGTACTAAAGAGTTTACGACTGAGATCACAACCGAATTAGGCGAACGGTTGCGCCGTGCTTTACAAGCGGCTTCTCAAAACATGCAACCTTCCGAAAGTAAAAATCAGGCAAAACGTGGTGGAATCAATGATGCATTTCACATACTGGGTAGATTACTTTTTGATACGCTTCTCCCTTCTGCTATTCAAGAGGTTTTACATCAGCTGAATGAACCACTTCTTATCAATGCAAATACACCTGAAATTCCATGGGAACTCTTATATGATAGCAAACCATCCCCTGGACAATTTCTCTGCCAGCGTTTGAGCGTTGGTCGACAGGTACACAGCGGTCGTATTACGACAGGCTCGACACAGCGTCCTCCACTTTCTGAGCGGCTGAATGTTGATACTACGTTACATAAAGCTCGAAGAGTTGGGCGGCGCGAAATGCAAGGCCTTTCGATTTTATTTCTTATCAATCCTACCAGTGAGCGTTCTTTAGCTGAAGAAGAGGTTGCCACTCTTTGCACTACTCTACCAGAATCGGTTTCACGTATTATTTTGTATCGCCAGCAGGCAAACCAGCTCGAAATGCGTATGAGTATCAAAAACGAAACTCCACAGATTTTGCATTATGCAGGACCTGTACCTTTGACAACAAAAGCTGGAGAACCAATGCTGGCTTTAGCAGGTAGTTCACGTTTGGATGCAAACACAGCAACACAATTATTTCAGTCGTTTACAAAACGTCCACTGGTTTTTCTCAGTTATTTTGACAATGTACAAACGGGTACCTTGCCTGCTCATGAAATGGAGCTACTTGCAGACAATCTCTTAGCAGCAGGTGCGGGTGCAGTTATTACAATGCGCTGGCCTGTCAACGTTCAAAGTTCGCGTGAATTTGCCGCTCTGTTCTACCAGGAATTAGCTGATGGCATGTCACTTGGCGAGGCTATGAAACGCACGCGCTCCCTCATGGTCCAGCGGCATTCGGAAGATTACTCATGGATGTCTTATGTTCTTTATGGAGATCCAACAGTTACGCTGGTTTTAAGCTCTCCAGGTAGTCGCGATCGCAGTAATGAATTTCCATTTGATGATTTTGATGATGACCAGATGTCGCAAACAATGGATTCTTCTTTAAACGCGCTTGATCGGCGCTTCTTACAGGAAGTCTTAGGCATTGCACTCATGGAAGCTCGGCGAATGCATAAGGATTATCTTGGTACACCGCACCTGTTCATAGCTCTTACCAAACTTGATGGAGGATGTACGCAGGACGCTTTGCGCACTTTGAGTTTTTCTTCCAAGCAGGTGCGTGACGTCGTTCGTCTTGCTCTTGGCTCAGGTAAAGCCGCAAGTGATACGCCGATTTTGCCAACGCGTCGCTGCAAAGAAATTCTGCAAACGGCCGAACGCAATGCTCTCAATGCAGGCTCAACCATGATCGATGAGCGTGCAATAGCTCAGGCGGTTCTTGGTGAGAAAGACGGCGTCACATATGAACTTCTCACCAAGATGGGTATCAACCCTGCGCAACTGATCGAATTGATCCTGGGGAGTAATGCCCGCGCACTGCTTGAGCTTGTACCTTCAGTTAGTGCCAATCCGGCCACGTCTGCAGTGGAACTGCCCGTTGGGATTGGTGCGGAAGCGGGCCTCAAGGGAGGTAATTCGGTACTTGAGCGCCTGGGACGCGATCTTACGAAACTTGCCAGTCTGAAGCAACTTCCGCCGTTGATTGGTCGTGAGAAAGAAATGCGTCTGTTGATTCAGACCTTGATGCTTAAGGATCGTAATAACCCAATTCTGATTGGTGATTCAGGTGTTGGTAAAACGACTATCGTGGCTGGACTAGCGCAGCGTATAGTCGATGGCAAAGTTACACCTGAACTGCGAGGTAAGCGTTTGATTGAGCTCTCAGCCAGTTCGCTTGTGGCTGGTACCAAATATCGTGGTGAGTTTGAAGAACGACTATTGAAAGTGCTGGAAGAGGCCGAAAGTAGCGGCGATATCATCCTATTTATCGATGAGATGCATTTATTAATAGGCACAGGCCGTGCTGCTGATGGTAGTATTGATGCGGCAGGAATACTCAAACCTGCGCTCGCGGGAGGGCGGTTACGCTGCATCGGCGCCACGACACCGCAAGAGTATCGCACAATTGAGAAGGATGCTGCAATGGAGCGCCGCCTTCGTCCCATCATGATCGAAGAACCCTCAACTGAAGAGGCATTGACAATCTTGACTGGTATGCGTGAATTGTATGAGCAGCATCATCACGTTAAGATCACCACTGAGACATTGCATGCAGCCGTACACTTGTCTGTGCAATACCTCCCAAATCTACGTCTGCCCGACAAGGCCTGTAGTGTATTAGATGAAGCATGCTCACAGGCACGGGTCTTCATGGCTGAGGATGAAGAGGAGTCTTTTGGGGATGATGACGACGAGTTAGTCGAACAACCGGTGATTACACCTTCCATGATCGCAGAAGTGATCTCGCATCGCACGGGCATTCCGGTGCTCGCGCCTGGACGTGAAGAAAGGGATCGTTTACTCAATCTTGAAGCTCTTCTTAAAAGACGTGTCATTGGTCAGGATGAAGCCGTTAATCGTGTTGCGCAAGCCATACAAGTTGCGCGCGCTGGTTTAAAACCGCGCAATCGTCCTGCTGGCGTCTTTCTCTTTCTAGGTCCGACTGGTGTAGGAAAGACTGAGTTAGCGCGTGCTTTAGCAGCTGAAGTATTTGGCTCCGATGAGCAACTCATTCGCGTGGATATGTCAGAGTATATGGAGAAGCATGCTGTTTCGCGTATGATAGGCGCTCCTCCCGGTTATATTGGACACGACCAGGAAGGTCAACTGACAGGCAAGTTGCGCCGCCGCCCGCATTGTGTTGTGTTGCTCGATGAAGTTGAGAAGGCTCATCCTGAGGTGTTCGATCTCTTTTTGCAGGTATTTGACGCTGGTCGCTTGACCGATGCGCAGGGCCATACTGTTGATGCGCAACACGCCATCTGGATTATGACTTCCAACGTAGGAACTGATATGTTAGGGAGATCAATGCCAAGTGGTTTTCGAGCCAACGTAAAAGCCACTGGCGAAGAGATGCAGCGTGATCGATTGATGGAACGCTTGCGGCAGACTTTTCGTCCCGAATTTCTTAACCGTGTAGACGAAGTCGTAATATTCCAGCCTCTGGGTCAGGAGCAAGCGCGAGCTATCACACGATTACAGATGAATGAGCTAGGAGCACGTCTGCTGGAACAAGGGTTGATCTTGAATGCTGATGATAGTGCCATAGATCTGCTCTGCAAAGAGGGCTTTAGTCAAACACAGGGCGCGCGTCCATTACGTCGTGTCATTGAAAAATTACTGACAGTTCCACTCAGCCTACGTATTTTGCTGGCAAATATCCCGAAACATGGTGAGGTCCATGTGAGCGCTGAGGAAGGCAAACTGACGATTGATATAAGAGAACCGGGAGTAGTTGATGAAATAGAGGAAGAAGAACAAGAAGAGGATATCAGCGTGGATGCGGTGTAGGCTGAATCACATCCACGCTTTTCCTATCATTTGTTCTTTGTGTAATTCCTCAGGAAATCGGCCATACTCATAAATGATTCCACCATATTTGGATGGGAAGGATCTCCCTTCAGCTCTCGAAAAATCGATGCCATGTTGACTGCGATGCGTTCACCATCAGTCCACGTTGCGTAGCGATCTAGATCGATATCTTTGGCGGCTTCCTGGGCAGACATGCCGATCTCGTAGCGTTTTTCGGCTTCCTGATAAATGTATTCTAGATAACCTTTCACCTCAGCAACCCCCTTTTTATCGGTTATGGGGCCGTGCCCAGGCACGATGGTATCTACATCCATCTCAAGTATGCGATCACAAGCTTTCAGCCAGTTGCTTGTTGGGCCGGCCCAAATGATGGGGTGGCCGCAGATAAACAAGATATCGGCTGTGAAGACGACCCGATC
>Ga0116218_1000171_pt1 | contig 48309 bp, 41 predicted proteins | sample Sb_taG_2_FD_88966 | JGI IMG/M metagenome (GOLD analysis project Ga0116218, IMG submission 88966) | Peat soil microbial communities from Weissenstadt, Germany - Sb_50d_5_LS metaG | ecosystem: Environmental > Terrestrial > Soil > Wetlands > Peat | place: Germany: Weissenstadt | collected 2010-09-21 | reverse complement strand
GTGGTGCCGACCGGCTCGGGCGACTCGGTCGGCGCCTCGCCGGCGGTCGCACCCTCCGCGGCAGCCGCGCTGCCCTCGATGTTGATGTGCGGCAACCGCTCGTCGAGCCACGGCGGCAGATACCAGGTGGCGCGTCCGAGGATCTCGAGCACGGACGGCAGCAGCACGCAGCGCACGACGAGCGCATCGATGAACACCGCCGCCGCCAGGCCAAAGCCGAACTCCTTGATCGCGCGCTCGTCTCCGAGCATGAACGACAGGAACACGCAGATCATGATCGCGGCGGCGGCGCTGATCACGCGTCCGGTGAACGCGATGCCGTCGGCGACCGCTCGTCCCGGATCGCGGTGGCGAACCCACTCCTCCCGGATGCGGGAGATCAGGAACACCTCGTAGTCCATCGAGAGTCCGAACACGACCGCGAACATGAGCACGGGGATCCACGGCTCGATCGGCCCCTTCGACACGCCCAGCGCGTTCGCGAGCCATCCGTCCTGGAACACCAGGACCGCGGCACCGAGCGCGCCGCCGATGCTGAGCAGGTTCATCAGGCCCGCCTGGATCGGGATCACCAGCGAGCGGAAGATCACGAACAGCAGCAGCGCGGAAAGCACGATCACGATCCCGATGAACAGCGGCAGCTTTCCGGCGAGCACGTTCGAGAAGTCGATCGAGCCGGCCGTGAACCCGCCGACCAGCGCTTTCACGCCGTACTGGCTCTTGACCGGCGGCAGGACGTCGTGTCGCAGGTGGTTGACGAGGTTGGTCGTCGCGTCAGCTTGGGGAGCCGACGCCGGATAGGCCTCCATCACAGCGACCTTGCCGGAAGGCGAGATGCGCGGCGGGGTGACCGCGACGACGTCGGGAGTGTGGGCGACCGCATTGCGGATCGCGGGGACGGCACCGTCGTGTCCCGGGCCGGGAAGCTCGACGGCGACGAGCAGCGGCCCGTTGAAACCGGCGCCAAAGCCATCCGAGAGCAGGTTGAAGGCCCGGTAAGTGCTCGTGTTCGACGGGTCGTTGCCGGCGTCGCTCGAGTCCAGTCGCAACCCCAGGACCGGTACCAGGAACAGACAGATCACCAGGAACGAGGCCACCGCCAGCGGCCACGGCCGTGACTGGACGGTCAGGCTCCAGCGGCGCCACGACGATTCACGCGGCGGGGCGCCCTTCTCCGCTCGGCGCCGGGTCCGGCGGCTCGGGCGCCCGACTTTCGCCCCCCAGCGCGAGAGCAGCGCCGGCAGCACGGTCAGCGACGAGACGAGCACGAGCAGCACGGCGAGCACGGAGGCAATCGACAGCCCGTACAAGAAGGTCACGCCGGTGGCGAACATCCCCAGCAGGGCGATGATCACGGTCGTGCCGGCGAGCAGGATCGCGCGGCCCGAGGTATCCATCGCCTGCACGACCGACAACTCGACATCGCCGTTCTTTCGGAAGTTCTCTCGGAAGCGGGTGACGATGAACAGGGCGTAGTCGATCCCGACTCCCAGCCCGATCATCAGCGCGAGTTCGGGTGAGACGTTCGACATGTCTGTGACATGCGTCGCCAACCCCACCAGCGCGATCCCCGTGAGCAGGCCGAGGCCGGCGGTGATCAGCGGCATCCCTGCCGCGTACAGCGAGCCGAACGTCAACAGCAGGATCACCAGCGCGGCGATCACGCCGACGGACGTCGCCGGACCGATGTTGAAGCCCTCAGCCTGCTCGATCACCTGACCGCCGGCCGCCACCTTCAGGCCGGGCACGTCGATCTTGTCGATCGCGGCGAGCACGGGCTTCCCCGTCGCGTCCGGCAGCAGGTTCGCGCGCTTGGCGTAGTTGATCGTCGCGAACGCGGTCTGCCGGTCGTGCGAGACCTCGACCGCGCCGGCGCTCGTGTACGGGCTGACCACGCTGACGACGTGCGGCATGTCGCGCACCTTGGCCAGCAGCGGCTCTATCGCGCCCTGGACCTGCGAGTCCTCGACGGTTCCGTTGGACGTGTGCCAGACGATCGTGTCGACGTCGCCGCTCTGCGACTTGAACTCGCTCTGGAGCAGGTCGGTGACCCGCTGCGCCTCGGTCCCGGGCAGGCTGAAGTTGGTCGCGTACTGCCGTCCGACCGCGCCGGCGATCACCGTCGATCCGATCGCGACTACGACCCAGCTCACGATCACCCAGCGGCGATGAGCTATGCACCAGCGAGCGAAACCCACCATGCGCAAACTCCTAGATCGGGGGACGTCATCCCACTGTACAAACCGCGTGTTGCCGATCTGTGACCGTCGTCAAACGCCCGGATAATTGCGTCATGGAGCGACGCCGGCTCGGCTCCTCGGAGCTCTCGGTCTCACGCCCTACGCGTCGTGCGGGCGACCCACCGGTCGATCAAGAACCGGGCGATTGACACCGGCGGTGGCAATCTGAGATCGGCGTCCTCGCCGCTCTGCGCGCGCCGGACATCGTCGAGCGAGAACCAGTGCACCTCCTCGAGCTCGCCGTCCCCTACGGCCGGCTCTCCGCCATCGGACTCCGCCTCGAACCCGAGCATCAGCGAGGCCGGGAACGGCCACGGCTGCGAGGCGACGAACTTGGGATCGCGGGCGACGATGCCCGACTCCTCGCGGACCTCGCGGACGACTGCCTCCTCCGCCGATTCGCCGGGCGAGACGAACCCGGCGAGCACCGAGTAGCGCGCCCCCGGCCACCCTGCGCGCCGACCCAGCAGCAACCGGCCGTCGTGCTCGACGGTCATGATCACCACCGGGTCGGTGCGGGGGAAATGCGTGGCGCCGCATCGCGGGCAGTGCCGCGAATACCCGGCCTCCTCGATCTCGGTGCCCGCCCCGCAGTTGGCGCAGAAGCGGTGGCGGCGGTGCCAGTTCAGGAGCGCCATCACATACGCGGCGAGACCGGCCTCGGGGTGCGGCAGCAAGGCGCCAGCGTCGCGCAGCGCTATGACCTGTGCGCCGTCAGTGACGCTGGCGCGGACGGTATCCGGGATTGTGTCGAGGTCGATCGCGAACAGAGCCTGGCCGGTCTCCGGGTCCAGGCCGAGCAGGATCGCGTCCTCGGGCGGTCTGGTCACGAGCTGCGCACGCACGAGCGAGGGGGTGGCACCGTCGTTGATGAGCACCCCGTCGGTGCCGGCCAGGACCGCCCGGGTCATCGGATCCTCGAGCAGCGCCAGCACCTGGGCAGGGTCCTTGCGCTCGGTCGTGGCGCGGTCGAGCGACATGCCGGTGAAGGGACGACCGGTCGACATTGCGCCAATGCTAGGTTGCTGGAGTGTCCGCAGTTGGCGTTTCGACTCCTCGCCGTGACTCAGAGCCCAAAGTCCGCGGCGCCACGCGCTACGCCGCGGACCTCCCCGTTCACGGGTTGCTGCACGCGCGACTGGTAGTCGCGCACGAAGCCCACGCGAGGATCACCGCGATCCGGACCGAGGCGGCGCTCGAGGCGCCGGGCGTGGTCGGCGTGCTGACCGCCGCAGACCTACCGATCGTCGCCACCGGACTCGGGCGCCAGTACGAGCCGCTGGCCCGGGAGGAGGTCGTCTACGTGGGCCAGCCGGTCGCGATCGTCATCGCCGAGGGCGAGGCACTCGCCGCCGACGGCGCGGAGCTGGTCGAGGTCGATCTCGAGACGCTGCGACCGGTCCTCGACCTCGAGTCAGCCGCGCGCCCCGGGTCGCCGCGCGTCCGCGTGCACGAGCGATCCACCGGCGAAGGGTCGGACATCAGCGATGCCCACGCCTCGGTGGCCGTCGCCGGCGTCGGCGAGGACGAGGAGCTCTCCGAGAACGTGCTCGACACGGCGAGGCTCGAGCAGGGCGACGTCGACGGGGCGCTGGCCGCGAGCCACGTCGTCGTCCGCGGACGGTTCACGACGCCGTGGATGTACCAGGGCTACATCGAGCCCCAGACCGCGACCGCGTGGCTCGAGCCCGACGGCGAGCTGGTGATCAGCAGCTCGACGCAGGCGCCGTTCGCCACACGCGACGGCGTGGCCGAGCTGTTCGGGATGCCGAGCGACCGGGTCCGCGTCCGCACCGCGCCGATCGGCGGCGCCTTTGGGGGAAAGATCATGATCGTCGAGCCACTGGTCGTCTCCGCGGTGCTCGCCCTCCGCCGGCCCGTCCGCCTCGCGATGACCCGCAGCGAGGACATCGGCGCGACGAATCCCGCCGGGGCGGAGGTGCTGGAGCTGGAGCTCGGCGCCGACGCCGAGGGCCGGTTCACCGGGATCCGCTCGCGCGTGCTCGTCGATCGCGGGACCACCGCCGACTTCGGCCTCGAGTCGATCGCCGCCCTGCTGGCCAGCGGCCCATACCGCTGGGGCGCCCACCATCTGACCGCGCTCGGGGTAGCCACGAACCGCGTGACGTTCGGCGCGTACCGGGCGCCGGCGGCAGCGCCTGCCGCGTTCGCCGTCGAGTCGCTGATCGACGAGCTCGCCGAGCGGCTCGGGATCGACCCGCTGGAGCTGCGGCTGCGCAACGTCGCCGGCGAGGGCGACCCCAGTCCCGCGGGCAGGCCGTTCCCGGTGTTCGGGGCCCGCGAGTGCCTCGAGCGCGTCCGGGATCACCCGCTGTGGGCACGCCGCGGCGAGCTGCCCGCCGGCGAGGGGATCGGCGTCGCTGTGGGCTGGTGGCCGGGCGGCTACGAGCCGGCCGCCGCCGTGTGCCGGCTTGACGCCGACGGCAACCTGACGATCATCACCGGCGCCGCCGACATGACCGGCGTCGAGACCGTCTTCGCGACGATCGCGGCCGACGCGTTCGGGCTCGATCCCTCACGCGTACGGGTCGTCAACGCCGACACCTCGAGTTCGCCCTACGCCCCGATGAGCGGCGGCAGCAAGATCACGTACACGGTCGGCCGGGCGGTCGAGCGCGCGGCGCTCGAGGCGCGCGAGCGGCTGTTCGAGATTGCTGCCGAGGAGCTTGAGATCGCGCCCGAGGACCTCGACATCGTCGATGGCGCCGTCCAACCGCGCGGGGCGCCGGGGAAGGCGCTCTCGATCGAGGAGCTGGCGCCGAAGATCCTGCGCTTCGGCAGCCCCCACCCGCCCGTCGAGGGCCACGGACGGGTCGCGCAGCCGCAGCAGGCCCCGCAGGCCGCCGCCCACCTCTCGCACGTGCGTGTCGATCCCGACACCGGCGCCGTGACCGTGCTCGAGCACGTGATCGCCCAGGACGTGGGCCGCGCCTTGAATCCCGCGCTGGTCGAGGGTCAGATGCGCGGCGGCGCGACCCAGGGTCTCGGATGGGCGCTACTCGAGGAGATGGCCTACGACGAGTACGGCCAGCTCGTGAGCGGGTCGTTCGTCGATTACGCCCTGCCGACCGCGGTCTTCACCCCGTCGATCGACACCCAGATCGTCGAGGTGCCGGCGCCGGAGGGGCCCTACGGCGCGAAGGGCGTCGGTGAGGCGCCTGTGATTGGCGTCCCCGGCGCGGTCGCGAACGCCATCGCCGCCGCGACCAAGGGCGTGAGAATGAAGCACCTCCCGATGACGCCCGAGCGGGTGTGGCAGGCGATCGCTCGCAACAATGGCGACCGCTCGTCGGCGGTCACCGACGGTCAGGCCGGCTAGTCACCTTCTCCTGGTGGCCGCCGAACTGCTTGCGCATCGCCGATAGCGCGCGGTCGGCGAAGTCGTCGTTGCCGCGCGAGCTGAACCGCGAGTACAGCGCCGAGGTCAGAACCGGCGTCGGCACCCCCTCGTCGATCGCGGCGGCCGAGGTCCACCGCCCCTCACCCGAGTCCGATACGCGGCCGGAGAACTCGTCGAGGTCGGGCGACTCGAGCAGTGCCTGGGCGGTCAGGTCGAGCAGCCAGGACCCGACGACGCTGCCCCGGCGCCACACCTCGGCGACCTCGGTCGTGTCGATCTCGTACTCGTAGAACTCGGGGTTCTCGAGCGGCGTGGTCTCGGCGTCGGACTCCTGCATCTTCTTGCCGATGTCGGCGTTGCGCAGGACGTTCAGGCCCTCGGCGTAAGCGGCCATGATCCCGTACTCGATCCCGTTGTGGACCATCTTCACGAAGTGCCCGGCGCCGTTCTTGCCACAGTGGAAGTAGCCCTGCTCGGAGTGACTGGGCTCGCCGTGGCGGCCGGGCGTCCGCGGAGCGCTGTCGACGCCGGGGGCCAGCGAGGCGAACAGCGGGCTGAGCCGCTCCACCACGACATCCTCGCCGCCGATCATCAGGCAGAAGCCGCGCTCGAGCCCGTACACGCCACCGCTGGTGCCGCAGTCGACGTGGTGAATGCCCTTCTCGCCGAGCGCGGCGGCGTGGCGGATGTCGTCGTGGTAGTGGGTGTTGCCGCCGTCGATGATCACGTCGCCCGGCCCCAGCACCTCGGCCACAGCGCGGATCGTGCGGTCCGTGATCTCGCCGGCCGGCACCATCACCCAGACCGTGCGCGGCTTCTCGAGCTTGGCGGCGAAATCCTCGAGCGAATCCGACCCGACCGCGCCGTCCGCGGCGACCGCCTCGACGGCCTGCGGGCTGACGTCATAGCCGACGCACCGGTGGCCGTCGCGCATCAGCCGGCGGACGATGCCAGCGCCCATCCGGCCCAGTCCCACCATTCCGAGTTGCATCGGTGCGTCGGTCGCCATGCTCGCTCCTGTTCTGGTCCTCGCTCCGGGTCTGCGGAGTTGTTCTCCGCAAACGAGGACCTTAAAACAAGCGCGTCAGGCGAGTGGTGAAGGAGTGGCTGCCTGCGCCGCCGGCGCGGCCGCCTCGCTATGCGCCTGGCGTAGCCTGAGGTAGAGCACCGTCGCCGCCAGGGCGGCCACCGGGGCGAGCGCGGTGTCGACCGCCCACTGCACCAGCGATCGGCCGAACGAGCCGAGCCCGGAGGCGATCAGGCCAGCCACGATGCTGACGAGGACAACGGCGAAGAAGATCCCGAGGATGACGCCGAAGACGGCCCACCCGTAGCCGCGGACGAGCTCGCGGCTACGGCCGAAGGCCTTGAACACGCCCGGGTGTTCGAGCACGGTGACCGGAGCCACGACGCACCAGATCGTCATCAGGTAGAGGCCCGGGATGATCAGCAGGACGAAGCCGATCCCGACGCCGATCGCGAACAGCACGCCGACGCCCATCAGCGGCAGCACGACCGGTTCGACGCTCCGCAGCAGCTGGCCGACGGAGTGATCGCGCTTCCCATCCTCGACGTCCTGGACCAGCTCGACGACCATCCCCTGATAGATCGTGCTGAGGACCCAGAACAGCAGCGCGATGAAGATCCCGGCCGCTGAGCCAATCAGCAGATAGACGAGGAACTGCACCGCGAACAGGATCACCGCGGTCCCGAGCAAGACGGCTGCCTGGTCGCGATAGATCTCCCATACGCGCGACGCGACCGCGCTGAGGCTGACTTGCTGCACACCCATGATGACCCCTCTTTCGGTGTTCCCGGCTGCTGAGAACGATACTTCGCCGTCGGCGCCCGGATTACTGCTTAAGCGGCGCTCATGCCGGCGGCGGCTCGCCGCAGTCGATCCCGGAGTTGACGGTCTCGCTCGGCGCGCCCATGAACGAAAAGACGCCTTGGAGCGGCACGATCGCGCCCGGCGGGCAGAGCGGCACCTCGATGTACCCGAGCCGGACCCGCCTGTGGTGGACGCGGCGCACGACCGTCGCCTTGATCGTGCTCGAGAACGAGGTTGTCGCCACCACGATCCCGGACAGCACCTGCAGGTTGGGTGGGGTGTTCAGCGTCAGCTTGTACGCGTAGAAGCGGCTCTTGATCGGCACCATCGGAGCCTGGATCGCCTGCGCGACCTTCAGCGGCGTGTTGCCGTTGAGGTAGAACAGAACGCTGCGCCCGCCGGGGCCGTTGAACGCAGTCAGCGCAAGCGTCTCCGGGAGGCCGGCGCCGATCGCGGTCACCGCGCCGGCGCCGATCCGCGACCCTTTCGAGCACGCCTTCGGGCCGATCTTGTTCAGGCGCGTCGGGTTACAGGAGGGGAACAGGCGCGCGTTGACGATCGAGCCGTGGCCGAAGTAGATCACCGCCTGGGTGACGGTCGCCGGCTGGCCACCGGACGGGTTCGTCTGAAAGCGGGTGACGATCGACAGCGCCACCGAGCGCGGCTTGCCCGACGTACTTGACACCGCCGGCGAGATCGTCCCGTTGATCGACGCCTGCGTCGGCGCCGTCGCCGCCCCCACGGTCGGCACGAAGCTCAGGCTCACCAACCCGGCCACGAGCGTGGCCCTCAGAAGTACTGCGTTCATGGTCATCTCCCCTCACCTCTAGACGCGAGCCGGGATCGTACCGATCGCCGGCGCCTCCGATCGCAGTTGGCCCGCCACGGCTATCGTCCGACACATGAGCGCCAAATTCGTACACACATGCATTCGGGCGAGGGACATCGACGCCTCAGTCGCGTTCTACGAACGGCTCGGGTTCGAGCACCGCGGCCGCCTGAATTTCGAGTCCGCCTACAACGTCTACCTCGGCCTGCCCGGTGACGGCGACGTGCTCGAGCTCACCGTCAACGTCGGGCGCGAGGAGCCCTACGACCTCGGCGAGGGCTACAACCACATGGCGCTGGTCGTCGACGACCTCGACGCCCTGCTCGAGCAGCTCGCGCTTGCCGGGATCCAGCCGGAGCGGGCGCCGTACGCGCCGGGCGGCCGGGACGAGTACCGGATCTGCTTCGTCACCGACCCCGACGGCTACCGGATCGAGCTGATCGACGTCGCCTTCCCAACGCCCCAGGATCCCCTGCACCCGTCGCAGCAGACCCCACCGGCCTAGGCTGGGCCGCGCCGCCACCCCGGGCACCCGCGCTCGCTGGCATAGCCTGGTGCGCACCGCCGCCCGGGGCGCCCTCGGCCGCCGGCGTCACCCTCGCAACACACCTGAACCCGGAGTCTTGGCCGCCCACCGGCGCGGAGTAAATTGCGTCCTACTCGGCAAGCGCTCAGTCGTAGGACGTCAAGGACGTGTTCGAGGACGGTGGCGCTGACCATGAACTTCTCCAGCGGCCAGTGAGTCTCGGGCGGACCCAGTCCCATGTACGCGTGGACGCCACCCGGCGCAAGATCCTCGGGCTCAACGCGGCCAAGCTGTACGGGATCGACGTTCCGCCGGAGTTCCGACTGCCCGACGATGCCGGCACCCCCGGCGCCCAGGAGGACGCGCAGCTAGTCGAGTCTGCATGAGCCGGATGACTCGCGCAGGCTCCGGTAGTGGCGAGCCCGGAGGGCGAGCGGAGCCATGCGCGAGCCGGAAGCGCATATTGCGGGCGCTCGACGAGGTGATCGACCCCGAGCTTGACGAGCCGATCACGACGTTGCGGTTCGTCAGCGCGTGCGACGTGACGGCTGACGGCGACGTCGAGGTGGTCATCCGCCTCCCGACCCCGCAGTGCGCTCCCAACTTCGCATTCCTGATGGCAGCCGACGCGCGCGCCGCCGTGCGCCCGCTGCCGGGGATCCGCCGCGTGACCGTGCGGCTCGAGGACCACTACACCGGGGAGGAGATCAACGGCGCGCTCGCGCGCGGCGACGGGTTCACGGGCGCGTTCCCGGGCGAGACCGCCGACGATGATCTGTCTGCCCTGCGCGAGCTGTTCACGCGCAAGGCGCTGGTCTCCCGCCAGTCCGCGGTGTGCGAGCGGTTGCTGGCCGACGGTGCGGCGGCTTCCGACCTCGTCAGACTCCGTGTCCGGGACCTGCCCTCGGACGCCGACGGGCAACGTTGCCTGGAGCTGCGGGAACAGCTGGGGATCGGCTGTGACCCCGACGGTCCCGCGTTCGTGCTGCCGAGCGGCGAGCCGCTGATCAAGGCGCAACTCGACCGCTGGCGGCGGATGGCGCGGCTGGTGCGGACGAGCCTCGAGGCCAACGGCGGCATCTGCCGCGCACTGTTGCAAGCCCGCTACGAGTTGACCACTGAGCCGGAGGAGGTTGCACGATGAAGGCCGCCAGACTGCACGCCTACCAAGAGCCACTGAAGCTCGACAGCGTCGAGGAGCCGAAGGCCGTCGGGCCGCTGGACGTCATCGTGCGGATCGGTGCGGCCGGGTTGTGCCGGACCGACCTTCACATCCAGGAGGGCCAGTGGGCCGAGAAGTCCGGGGTTACGCTGCCCTACACCCCGGGCCACGAGAACGCCGGCTGGATCGAGGAGGTCGGCTCCGCGGTCACCAACGTCGAGCCTGGCGACACCGTGATCGTCCACCCGTTCATCTCGTGCGGCCTGTGCGAGCCGTGCCGCCGTGGCGATGACATGCACTGCCTGAACGGCTCGTTCCCCGGGATCGACCGCGACGGCGGCTTTGCCGAGTACCTCCTTACCTCCGCCCGCTCCGTCGTCAAGCTGGGACCGGGATTGGAGCCGAAGCACATCGCCGCCCTCGCCGACGCCGGCCTGACCGCGATCCACGCCGTCAAGAAGGCGATCCCCGTTCTCCCCGCGGGCACCCACGCCGTCGTGATCGGGGCGGGCGGCCTTGGCCACATCGGGATCCAGTGCCTGAAGGCGATGACCCCGGCGGAGATCATCGTCATCGACCCCTCCGAGAAGGCGCTCGCGTTGGCCGGCGAGATGGGCGCCGACCGGACCGTCAAGGTGGACGGCACCCAGGTCGACACCGTCAGGGAGATGACCGACGGCCTCGGGGCCGAGGCGATCATCGACTTCGTCGGCGAGAAGGGTGCGATCGAGGACGGGATCGCGATGGTCCGCGACGGCGGCTTCTACTACGTGATCGGCTACGGCGAGAACATCAACATCCCGACGATCGACGTCATCTCGCGCGAGATCTCGTTCATCGGCAACCTCGTCGGCACCTACAACGACCTCGTCGAACTGATGACGCTGACCGCCGAAGGCCAGGTCAGCCTCCACACCAGCACGTATCCCCTCGATGCGATCAACGACGCTATGGCGGACCTCGACGGCGGTCGATTGCAGGGGCGAGGGATCCTGGTTCCGTCGTAAGCCAGCCGCGCACGACGGGTTGTCAGGCGGTTCGGCGGATGGCGGCGCGGGCAGTCGCGGTGGCGACGAGATCGCCGTCCGCGTTGCGCAGCTCACCGGCGAGAAACCCGATGTCCCGCCCGCGTTTCACCACCCATCCAGTGGCCCGCAGCTCGCCGGGCCTCGCCGGCGTCAGGAACTGGACGTGGAGGTCGATCGTCGGTGCCCACTCTCCGCCCGTGAACGTGGCGACCAGCGCGGGACCCATCGTGTCGTCGAGCATTGCCGACAGGAACCCTCCCTGCACGTGACCCATCGGGTTGAGCATCTGCTCGGTGGCGGTGAACGAGATCTCGATCGTCCCCGCCCTCCGGGTCGACGGCGATCAACCTCCATCCGAGGAACAGGGCCGCCGGCGGAGGATCGCGGCGTCCCTCGAGGACGTCCCAGAACGGTCCTTGGCGGACCGCCGCTGACGGTTGGTCCGCGCGCGGCATGGGCACAGATTAAGCGGGGAGCACTAAGACCGCCAGAAGATCTGGGGCATCGTCAGCGGGCGCTCGCGGAGCGCGCGGCCGACCTCGCGAACCAGCTCGCCGAGGAGCCCGTCTCTGGGCACGGCGCGGTTGAGCCCGCTCAGCCAGCGGCGATCGAGTCCGAACGTGAGCAGGCCACCGCTCAGCTCGACCAGATCAGCGAGCCGCAATGCCTCGACCTCGGGTCCGAGGGTGAGCTGGTTACGCAGTTCGTGATGGTGATCGATCGCGACGGCGCAACGCTCGATCCCCTCGGGGTTCCAGTTGTAGCCGGGCAGCATCTCGCGCGCCAGCGCGGCGCCGTCCGCGGTGTAAACGCCGCCCCGAGAGACGGCCGGATAGAGACCGATGTCGTGGAGGATGGCGGCGACCGTGAGCACCTCGCCGTCGATCTGCCAGCCGCGGCGACTGGCGATCTCGGCAGCGATGTGGCGGGCGCGCAGGCAATGGCGCTCCATCGGTCCATCGTTTTCTGCGGTGGCGGTCCGCAGGCGGTCGAGCGCGTCGCGCTCCGCCGGCGTGACCGCCAGCTGATCGAAGTCTTCCACGGCGCGCATCATCGCATCGGCGCTGAGGTCCCGTGATTCCGCTCGGCAAGCTCGGCCCCCCGCGACCGGCGTGTCGCGCGGATCATCCGCCGATGTTGCTCGCCAGGCTGCTCAGGTCTTGTACGTCGCTGGCCGGCGGGATCGCCGGGGGCGACTGCGTGCCGTAGTCGCTGAGATCGACGGTGACGGTCTCGGTCATCGACGGCGCCGCGGCCGAGCCGAGGTCCATCGACATCTGGACCCGCCGGACGAGGTGCTGGCCATCGACCCATACGTCCACGGGGATCTCATCCGTGCCCGCCGCTTGCTCGACGCCCGATAGCGCCTGCTGGGCGGCGGCGCGATCCGCCGAGGGCACCGCGTCCGCCAGGTGATCAAGACTCAGTTCGGCCCGATAATGCGTTGTCTCCACCCCGTCGACGCGCTGGTTCCCCTCGGCGACGACGCTGTCGGAAACCGATCGCAGGGCCTGCAAAACATCGGTCGGATCGCCGGTTGTCGGGTTGCTCTCCAGCGACGACAGTCCCGGGATGCCGGACAGCTTGCTCAGATCGACCTTGATCCATTTGTTGCCCAACGACGGCATCGTCGCAGTCAGCCCAGACGGCAACTTGACGTAGACGTCGGTTCCGGCGGTGATCATGTCCATCCGCAGCGTGCTGCTTCCGAGCGCCTGGACCACCTGGGGCTCGTCGCCCAGGTTCATCGCGAGCGACATCGACATCGCGTGGTCGCGGAGATCGACGACGCCCCTCCCAGTGGCGGTGATCGGCGAGCTCAGCGCCGACGACATCATCTCCATCGACATGTGCATCCTGAAGCCGGACACGTTCGACGAGAGCGTCGCTGCCTCCGCAATCGGGTCATTGTTGAGCTGCGTGCCCTTCGACCCCAGAAGGAAGAATCCGAGCGCGGCCAGGACTACCACGGCGGCGGCGCCGGCGAGCAGCTTCGAGCGGCCGCGCCCCGCTTTCGGCGCGGGCTGCGACGGCGCCGGCTGATCCTCAGGCGTGGGAACAGGCGCTGGCGCGCCAAACCCCGGTGGCGGTACTGACGTACTCACGTGGGCTGGATCGGCAATTACCAAGCCATCTGTGACTCCTGCATCCCTTAAGTCAGCGGACTGATGAGCTCGGGCATTCTGTGGCGCGTGAATCGGTGGCTTGGCGGTGGACGGCACACCTGGGCACGAAGGCGATCGGGACCGGGGTCGGCACCTGGAGATCGCTGTCCGGCGCTTGACGGCCCTCGGCGAAAGGCCGGCGGTCGGACTACTGGACCTCGAGCCAGCTGCGCGCGGGACGCAAACGTGCGGGATCCCCGATTTACACGCTGCTTGATCAGACGTACGGTAGGCGCATCAAGCAAATCACGAGCCGGCAGCCGTAGCTAACAGCCCGCCGACTCGGCTCAACTCCTCGCCTGATGGCGAGCACCTCAGGAGGTAGTTTCGATGCGTCTATATCGCGGCGTTCCCCTGCTCGCTGCCGTCGTGACCCTGGCGGGCGTCTCCACTCCCGCCGCTTACGGATTCGACAGCGTCAGTCCGGCCGGTGGCGGCAGCCAGCCCACCGCGCCGGTTGTGGACCATTCAGCCGGTCCGAGCGACTGGCTTATCGGCCTCGGCGCGGCTGGCGGGATCACGCTCGCCGGTGCGGGGGTGGCGAGCTCGCGGCGCGCTCGCCGGCGGACGGCTTCCGCCCACCGGGTTCGCGCGGCGAGTGGCTCGTGACGGTGACGATCGCGGAGGTCCCATGCGGGGCGGCCGGTCGGTGGACCGGTCGCCCGCATGCGGTCGTGATCGTGGCTCGGCTGAAGAGGGCCGGGTGCTCGGTGGTCATTGACCGAGATGCCCCTGGGTCCGTTCGAAGCCGCGCGGTGGTTGTTGACGGCTACGTGCGCTGGTCGGCGGGCGGGTGTTGGGGCGCCACTCCCGCGTCGATTGACCGCAGCCACATCACGACATGGGCTGAGAGCCGCGGTTGGCAGATTGGCTGTGTGTTCGAGGAGCCAGCCCCGGCAGGATCGGCGGCTGGAGGCTCGCGGCTGCGCGCGGCGCTCGAGCGCGTCGAGTCGGGCGAGAGCGATGGGCTGATCGTGGCGCGACTAAAGCATTTGGGGAGCTCGCTCGGGGAGGCCGTCGCGGTGCTCGAGCGGATCCAGGCAGCCGGCGGCACTTTTGTCAGTGTCCGCGACGAGCTCGAGCTGGGCTCGCCGAGCGGCCGACTGATCCTGAGGCTGCTGGTATCGGTGCTCGAATGGTGAGGACCTTGACTTTGTTCATCGTGGTTCAGCAGAGTCTGTATTTCTGGATCCGTCGGACAGAAACAGGCGATGTGGGCGACCTAGTTTCGATCGAGAGGGGTAAGTGATGAGAGGCGCGATTACGAGAGGGTTGAGTCTCGTCGCGGCTTTGGTGCTCGCGGCGATGATCGGTGCGTGCGGGAGCTCGGGCAGCTCGACGTCTGCGAGCAGCAGGCTCAGGCCGGCGCTTGACGGTTCAGGCGAGAACCTGTTCAACGGCGTCAGGGGCGGAACCCTCACTGTCTACGACCACGCCGACTTCCAGCATCTCGATCCTGGCGAGGCGTACTCGTGCTGGACTACGATGTGATCTACGCCACGCAGCGACCGCTGTACTCCTACCTGCCCAACCAGACCCAAACGCTGTCGCCGGATCTGGCGTCGGGGCCACCGATCGTCACTGCGGACGGTCGCACGGTGACTGTGCACATTAAGCACGGCATCCGCTTCAGTCCCCCGGTGAACCGCGAGGTGACCTCCGCCGACGTGGCGTACGCGATCGAGCGCGGCGCGAACCCGAACGTCGCCAACCCCTACTTTCCCGTTTACTTCTTCTACATCATCGGCGCCAGCAAAGCGACCGGCGGCCCGATCCCTGGCATCGTGACTCCCGACAAGTACACGATCGTGTTCCACCTCACAGGGTCGTACGGCACGTTGTTCGCGGACGCGCTGTCCCTGCCGTTGACAGCACCGGTCCCGAAGGAGTTCGCGGCGCCGCTGGACGCCAAGAAACCGACCACCTACGGCTCGCAATACGAGGTGGCAACCGGCCCCTACATGCTCAAGGCCAAGGCAGACGGTGAGTTCCTCGGGGTCGGCTATCAGCCGGGCAAATCTGCGACGCTGGTGCGCAACCCGAACTGGAACCCGGCGACCGACAGCCGACCGGCGTACCTCAACCAAATCGACATCAAGATCGGCGGCGACCCCGAGGTGACTGGCCTACAGGTACTCCGCGGCTCCGACGCAGTGCAGAACGACACCGCGGCCACGGCGATCGTCAAGCTCGCCTACCAGCACCATTACAGCCAGCTCGTCGCGGTTCCCGGCACGGGCGTCGACTACATCGTGCTGAACAATAAGAAGGGTCCGTTCAGCAATGTCAACGTCCGCAGGGCGCTGTGGGCGGCACTGAACCGCGAGGCGATGGTCAGGGCCAACGGAGGACCGGTCGTCGGCCAGCTGGGAACGCACTTCATCTACCCGGGCTCGGAGGGATACGAGCAAGCCGGCGGTGACGCCGGACCGCGGGTCGACTACAACAACTACCCCTCCGGCAACATAGCCCTAGCGGCAAAGTACATGAAGGCGGCGGGGTATCCGAGCGGGAAGTACACGGGCAGCACGACTGTGACGGTCCTCGGCGCGACCGGCAGCCCATACCCAGTGATGGCACAGATCGTCAACCGGACGCTTCAGAATCTGGGCTTCAAGACGAACCTGACGCTGCTCGACCCATCGGTCATGTTCATCAAGTGTGGAACGCCTGCGCAGGAGATCGATGTCTGCCCGAACGTCGGCTGGACGCGGGACTTCGCCGACCCCCAAACGATCCTCGACCCCACATTCGCCGGTTACAACATCGTCCCAACCAACAACTCCAACATGGGCCAGGTCAACGACCCCACGATCAACAAGGCGATGCGAGCCGCCGAGCGCGTCGTCGGTGCCGCCGCGCGGGCACGCGCGTGGGCGCGGATCGACCGGATGCTGGTCGGCATCGCCGCCGCTGTGCCGTACCTGTTCCCCAAGCAGCCTGAGATTGAGTCCCGCGACGTGAGAGGAATCAATGACCTCTGGAACCTCGGGTCGTGGGACTACTCCTACACCTCGCTGAAATAGCCGCGTGTCGTTACACGTCACCGCCCGGCCGGTTCCCGGCCGCCGCGCGCTCGGCCGACATCGCCGCGACGAGCTGCGAGCGGGATTTCACCCCCAGCTCGCGGTAGGCCTTCGTGAGATGGGATTCGACGCTGCGCACGCTCATGTACAGCGTGCTCGCGACCTCACGGTTACTCATCCCCGATGCGACCAGCTCCGCCACCCGCTGCTGCGCGGGCGTCAATCCCGCGCTGACCGCCGCGCGCCGAAGTCCGATCCGACCGATCTCATCCCGCGCGCGTTCCTCCCACATCCGCGCGCCCATCTCCTCAAACATTGCCAACGCCCGCTCGAGGCTCTGCTTGGCGGCGGTCTTCTGCTTGGCCCGACGCTGCAGCACCCCTAGCTCTAGCAGCGTACGGGCGGTCTCCGGTGCCAGCGGTCGCCGTGCGTGCACGGTCAGCGCGGTCTCCATCGCCTCGATCCCGGCCGCGATCTCGCCCCGCGCCCCGAGCAACAGTCCGCGGCAGCGCTCAGCGATCGCGATCGCGTTCGGGTTCCCCGAACCGCGGGCGCGGTGCAATAGATCGTCGACGACCACCTGCGCTTCCTCGAGCCGACCACATGCAACCAGCGCCTCGATATCGACCGACCACAACGCGAGCGACAGGGAACCCATGAATCCCAGACCGCTAGAGAGGAACGATTCCCGCACTGGACTCAAGAGCTCATGCGCCGCGGCCGAGCGACCACTCCACAGCTCGACCGACGCCAGCACTGTCGCGGGACCCGACTCGATCAATGGATTGGCCGTCAGCTCGGCCATCGCCGCCGCCTGCACGGCAGCCACGCGGGCGCAGTCGAGCTCACCGCGCCCGACCGCCCGGAGCGACTCTCCCCACATCAGCCACAGGTCGAGCTCGTGATCACCCTGCTCGCGCACCAACGCCTCGCTCTCAAGCTGGTGACGCTCGGCCGCGTCGCGGTTGCCGGCGTACCACTCAAGAAGCCCCAACTCGAACAGCAGCGAACCCGTGGTATAGACCTCGCCCCGCTCTCGCGCGCGCAGCACCACCTGCTCCATCGCCGGACGCGCGGCCTCGTAGTCATCAGACCAGTACAGGGACCGTGCCAGCATTCCGGACGGCAACCCCGTGACCGATGCCGGAACAGAACCCTCGAGCTCGATGCCTCTACGCAGCGCCTCAAGTTCGATTCCGTGACCGCAGATGAAGTGCGCGAAGGCATACGTGGCCAGCGCAACCGCGAGCAGTCCAGCATCGTTCGCCCGTTCGGCTGCTTCGACTGCCGCTGTCGCGAGCGGGATCATCGGCGCGAACTTGGCGCGGACCGACAGAAGCCCGGCGAGCTCCGCTTGGATCTGCGCGCGAAGGCGGTCATGATCACCGGCCTCCGCGAGTGCCTCTCCGAGCAGCGCCTCGCTTGCCCGGTTGTCATCGGTCCGGACCGTCGCGAGGGCGTGAAGGGCCCGGGCGCGGGTTGGACCATGCGGGAGTTGAGGGAGAAGCGCTTCGAGCAGCTCCCGTGCGCGGGTGGCATCACCCCCGGCTTGGCGCAATTCGGCAGCGGCGATGATGCGCGACCGGCCAGCCTCGACAGCGTCTGCCGGCGTCAGTCGCGAGGCCTGTTCGAGCAGCTCAGCACCGGCCTCAGGCGCGCCGCGCAACACAGCAGCCTGTGCGGCGAGCTCGATCCTCACCGCGATCTCATGATGGGGTGCCTCCGCTCCACGCGCCGAGTGATAGGCGCGCTGCTCCTCGTCCTCGAGGACCTCTGCCAACAGCCTATGCAGCTCACGCCGGCGCGCCGGCGGAGCGTTCGAGTAATGCGTGGCAGCGAGCAGCGGATGAGTGAAGGCCACACCTTCGCCCGCCACCTCGACCACCCCCGCCCGCTCGGCGCCGTCCAGATCACTGAGCACGAAGTCCGGGAGCACCGACTGAAGCAGCGCAATTGTCGGACGCGAGGCCGCGGCGATCACAAGCAGCGGATCGGCGTCGCGCGGATCGAGCCGCTGCAGTCGCTTCGCGACCGCATCCGTGAGTGACCGGGGAATCGGCAGCTCGCCCGCAACCGGATCGCTCGCCCTGGTTTCGAGCTCGCCGGCGATCGCCAACGCGTACAGCGGATTCCCGCCCGACGCCTCATGGATGCGATGCAGCAACGAACGTGAGATCGGGTGCTGCAGCCGAGCAGCGATAAGCCGCTGGACCGCACTGATCGACAGCGGCTCCAGAACGAGCGCCCGGACACCAGCTCCGCCGAACCCCCGCTCCAACGCCGGCCACAACCCACCATCGCTATCCGCCCGGCGGGACAGCAACACACCGATCCGCTCCTCGCGAACCCGGCACAACACGAACGCCAATACACGCGCCGAAGCGCGATCGAGCCATTGCTCATCGTCGATCGCCACCAATAGCGGCCCCCCCGCAGCCAGCCCGCGCAGAACCCCCAGCACCGCGCGCGGCAGCGCCTGCGAGTCAGCGCTGGGGTCCGCGTTCGCCACGAACAACGCCGCCAACACAGCCCGCCGTTGAGGCTCCGGTAGCCCAGCGAGAACAGTCTCGGGCAGCCCGTCAAATAGATCGCCCAACGCCGCGAACGCGAGTCCCCGATCGGGCTCGGACGGCGCCGTTGCGATCACCTGCAAGCCTCGCTCACGAGCGAGCCCAACCGCCTCCCGCCACAGCGTCGACTTACCGATACCCGGCGCACCCTCCAATGCCACGCCCGCGGGCCAAACGGCCGAACCGTCGAGCAACTGCTCGAGCTGCCTCCACTCGGCGTCGCGTCCGAACAACTCGCATCAACCCTCGTGCGCCACCAGATGGCGAAACGCCATCGATCCACTCTAATGACGCGATTCTGATCTCGCAAACGGCCGGAACGCCACTCTCCCTAACGCCGGCGGTCGCGTGGTCCCGAGAACACGCCCCTGACCTACACCTCCGTCTCTGTGCCGCGATCGCGCCGTAAGCTCGAACTGAAGATCACCGAGAGGCGAGTACAGTCCGCCCGTGGCAAGCTGGGACGACGTCCGCCGGATCGCGCTCGATCTTCCGGAAACCCGCGAGGACTCCCGGCGCGGCCTCGCCTTCTGGCGAGTACGGGACAAGCTGTTCGTGTGGGAGCGTCCCCTTCGCGCCTCGGATCTTCGCGCCCTCGGCGACGCCGCGCCGACCGGCGACATCCTCGGGGCGCGGGTTGAGCACCTCGGCGCGAAGGAGGCGCTCCTCGCCGACGATCCTGCCGTCTACTTCACGACCCCGCACTTCGACGGGTACCCGGCGGTACTCGTGCGCCTGGCCCAGATCGACCCCGTGGAGCTTGAGGAGCTGGTGGTCGAGGCGTGGCTGGCGCGAGCCCCCAAGCGGCTGACCAAGGCGTACATCGACGAGCATCTTGACTGAGGCCGTCCCGGCCGGTACAGATTCGGACCTGGCGCGAAGGAGCCTCGAGAACCGATGAGCACACCAGTCAAGCTGAAGGCACGCGGCGTCGCCGCAACGGTCATCGAACGCGTTCCGACGGGTCCGGACCGGCCGCTTGCGGTGCCGCCCGCGGGCAGTGGGCTGAAGCCGGTAATCGGCGATCCCGGGATGCCCGTGGTCGGGCACACGCTCGAGTTTCTGAACGACGGGCTTCGCCATGCGCGTACTTACCACGCGCGGTTGGGGACGGTTTTCTGGGTCAACAGCGTCGGCGGGCGGTGGGTCCAGGTGATCGGGCCAGGCGGCCTCGAGACTGTGCTCACCAACCGCGATCGCGCGTTCTCGAACAAGCTCGGCTGGGACCCGTTGATCGGGGCGTTCTTCGACCGTGGCGTGATGCTGATGGACTTCGACGAGCACCGCCACCACCGGCGAATCATGCAGCAGGCGTTCAAGCACGAGCGTCTCGTCTCGTATCTGGAGCAGATGAACCCCGCGGTCCGCAGGGGCATGGCCCGGTGGCAACCGGGCCGCGACTTCCAGCTCTATCGGGCGGCCAAGAAGTTGACGCTCGACGTCGCGACGGAGGTGTTCGTCGGGAGCGAGCCGAGCGCCGAGGCCGACCGCTTGAACGCGGCGTTCATCAACGTGGTCGTCGGCGGCCAGGCGATCATCCGCTCCGACGTGCCGGGCGGTAAGTGGCATCGTGGCCTTGAGAGCCGGCGCGTGCTCGAGCAGTACTTCCGCAGCCAGCTGCCCGCCAAGCGCGCCAGCGAGAGCGACGATCTGTTCAGTGTCCTGTGCCACGCCGAGACCGAGGACGGTGAGCGGTTCAGCGACGACGATGTCGTCAACCACATGATCTTCACGCTGATGGCCGCCCACGACACGAGCACGATCACGGTCACGATGATGGGCTACTACCTGGCCAAGCACCCCGAATGGCAGGAGCGCCTGCGCGCCGAATCCGAGGCGCTCGGAAAGGACGAGATCGGTTACGACGACCTCGAGTCCCTGCCCGCGATGGACCTCGTGTTCAAGGAGACGCTGCGGATGAACGCGCCTGTGGGCACGCTTGCGCGGCAGACGATTCAGGACACGGAGATCGACGGCTACTACGTCCCCGAGGGCACCAAACTGATGCTCGGCATCCACCCAACGCAGCGGATGGAGCCGTGGTGGTGCAACCCGGACACGTTCGACCCCGAGCGCTTCAGCGATGAACGCCGCGAAGACGCCTCACACAAGTACGCCTGGGTCCCGTTTGGCGGTGGCGTCCACAAGTGCATCGGCATGCACTTCGGCTCGATGGAGATCAAGGCGATCATGCACCAGCTCCTGCTCCGGAACTCGTGGAGCATCCCCGTCGGTTACGAGCCGGTGATGGATTACGGGACCGGGCCGTTTCCAGGCGACGGCCTGCCAATCGAGCTGCGGCCACTGCGCCGGTAGCGGACCGCCGGCGCGACCGGCCCGCGCTCGCCTAGCATCGAGCGCCAATATCGGCGTCTGCCCGGAATGCGGCGAACCCGCCGGCGAGCGGCCGTTCTACGAATCGTGCGGCCGGAACCTGATGCGGGTGGAGCGCCTCCCGTCGCGGGAGGAGTGGGAGGCGCGGCAGAAGTACGAGCGCAAGCGCGGTCTGGACCACGATGACGGCCCTCGTCCCGCCGCCTCGCACCCGCGCCTGGTTCGCATCGCCCGGCTCGCGGCCGTGCCGGTGGCCGCCGTGGTCGTCGTGGTGGCGGTGGCGCTGATCGCAGGGAAGAGCGCCAGCGTTTCCGGGGTGACGGCGAGTGTCCACGTGCCGTCGCCATCGATGGTCCCCACGCTCCCCCTCGGCAGCACCGTGCGCGTGCTCGTCTCCCAGTCCTACGTACCTAAGGTGGGCGACATCGTCGTCTTCCACCCGCCCAAGGGCGCCGATCCGGCCACTCCCGTGTGCGGCGCCCCCAACCAGGGAGGCGGACACGCGGCCGCGTGCGACAAACCTACCCCGGGCGAGTCCGCCGAGACGTTCATAAAGCGGATCGTCGCCGGGCCCGGAGACACGATCACGATCAGCGACGGCCACGTGATGCGCAACGGGTCACGGGAGCAGGACTCGTCATACACCGAGCCGTGCGGCTCGGATCCGTCCTGCAACTTCCCCACGCCGATCACGATCCCACAAAATGAGTACTTCGTCCTCGGTGACAATCGCGGCGCGTCAGACGACAGTCGCCTCTGGGGACCGGTTCCGCGGCGGTACATCGTCGGAAGAGTCCTTCGCTAGCCGGCTGGCAGCTGACCCGTGACGGCGCGCGGACGCCGGAAAGCCCGACGCCGGTCAGGCGGCGCGGAAGATCCTGAAGCCGCCGCTCACCGTGTTGCCGTGACAGACGATGGCCGGCCCGGTCTCGTCACCGAGCGTGCCGGAGAGCGGGATCTCCGAGCTGAGCCTGCCCGACGCCGAGCCGGCGTCGACCTGGATGCTCGTGCCCGGCGCGATCCCCAGCTCCACGTCGCCGGAGACGCTCTGCACGTTCACCTCGCCCTGACGGAGCGAGCCCACGCGGACGGCGCCGGAGACCGATTTCGCCGACACCGGCCCCTCAACCGAGCCGGCGGTGATGCTGCCCGACACGGTGTGGGCGGTCAGGGCACCGGCGACGTGGGGCAGGCTGACCTCGCCGCTCACGGTCTTGACGATCGCGTCCCCCTCGAGCTCCCCGGTGACTCTGACCTCGCCGGACGCTGACTTCGTCTCCAACCCGGCGAACGTGCCGTCAGCGTCGCATCGCCCGCGGCGTTGACGATCTCGACGCGCGACCGGTGCGGTACGCGCACCTGTACGCGCAGCGGACCATCGAAACGGCCCAACAAGTTGAACGACTTGCGCTGCGGGACGATGGCGAGCCGGTCGCCGATAAGCGCGACCCGTGTCTGCTCGATGCGCTTTCGTGCGCCCTCCAGTATCACGGTCGACTCTCCGCCATCGACGGTTGCAACATCGATATCGGCGGAGGGGACCCTGACCTCGAGCCTGACAGGCCCGGGAGTATCGAAACGCTGCTCAGACATACACAATCACTCCTTAGCTCCGGCCGTAGCCGGTCAGCCGGTGGCTACCGCCGGCCGGCGGACGGGACTCGAGCTGGCGTCCAACCGCCTGCACGAGCCAGGTGTTGACAGACACGCCGCTGGCGGCAGCGACCGCCTCCAAGCGGGACTTGAGACTCTCGGGTAGGCGGAGGGTGATCCGCGCGGCGTTCAGCTCGTCGGTCGCCTCGCTCGGCACCGGCTCGGCTTCGCTCACGTAGACGAGCTCCGGCTCATCGCCGGCGACCCGGAGCTCGACCCGCCCCTGGTCCAGCTGCGCCGAGAGTTCGAGCGCCGCCTCCGCCAGGGCCTCCTGGAAACGTCGGACCAGCGATGACTCGAGGGCGACGGCCACAAGCTCGGCGGCACGTGCCGTCGACTCGTCGCCGACCGCCGCCACCCGCGCCAGGTCCTCGCCCACCGCCTGCACGTGGTTCTCTAGTTGCATGACGCCATTATGACGTCATGTTGATGTCATATCAAGTCAGACTGATGTCACTACGGCGGCACCAAGCGATTCACGCCGAACAGAGACCCAGCACTCGTCGGGCGCGGTGAGCAGGAGCGGGTCCTGGGGACGGCGTCCGGGCGACCGAAGCCGTGACGGAATTCACATTTCCGCCCGTGCTCCCGGATTTACTGTGATGATGAGTGGGCGTACGCAACCGCGCATCGGCAAACGGACCCCTCTGGGGAGGTCACCGTGGCACCAATCGTTGAAACTGATCCCACCTTCGTCTTCGAGGGGCTTCCACCGATCCCGGAGGTGATACCGGACATCGGCGGCCATCCCGCGGACCCGCTCGGCCCGCTGGCGCAGCTTCCCGGATCGTGGACGGGCCACGGCTTCAACACCATCTGGCGCCCGCACCACCCCTCCAGCCAGGACCGCTTCCTCGAGCTCAACCTAACTACAGAGACGCTCGTCTTCAGCAAGATCAACGGCCCGATTCCGAATCGCGGGCTGCTGATGCCGGACATCAACCTGTTCGGCATCACCTACATCCAGCAGATCTCGGAGACGAGCAGCGGCGCCGGCTTGCACATCGAGCCCGGGATCTGGGTGAACGTGCCCGCGACGACCAACCCGGACGAGCCGACGACCGTCGTGCGGATGGCCTCGATTCCGCACGGCACGGTCATCCTCGCTCAGGGTCAGACGCAGTTCCTGAACGGCGGTCCTCCCCACATCCCGGACAACAACATCATCCCGTTCGGGGTCGGCGGCAACCCTCCCCCAAACTCCGATTTCGGCCAGGCCGAGCAGGAGTTTCCGGAGCTCAACCTCTCGCACGCGACCCAGTTCCGGCACGCGTCGCCCGGCGTCACGCAGGCGATGGTGCAGAACCCGAACAGCGTCCTCCAAGCCGCGCTCACGGGCCAGACGATCAAGAACCGGACGTTCATCCGGATCACGACCAAGCACACGCCGATCAAGGCCGGCGGGACCGCGAACACGGCGTTCCTCTCGGCGGCATCGAACCCGCCCGGCGGCAACGCCAACGCCGTCGAGGTCGACGCCACGTTCTGGATCGAGACCGTCGCGGGGACCGGAGGCAACCCAGACAAACTTCAGCTGCAGTACACCCAGCTCGTGGAGCTCAACTTCAACGGCCTAAGCTGGCCGCACGTGACGGTGGCGACGCTCGAGAAGCAGTGAGCTCAAGCAGCGGCGCTGCCTACCTCACGGCAGGCGTCCCGACCAGTTCGCCGATCCCGCCGCCGCCAGCAACAGCAAAACGACGCCGCCGACGGCGAACTCGGCCGTGACCTCGCGCTTGCGGGTCACCTTGCCGAGCTGGCTGCCGAGGTGGTTGTAGATCGAGCTGAGCTCGTCGGCGCTCTGCGCGTTGAACGTACGCCCGCTCGAGAGCCCGGCGATCTGCGCCATCAGCTGGGGATCGGGCGGGACCGGGATCGGCGGACCGAACCCGCCGGGGTTCTGCAGCACGCCATCCGGCGTGCCAAGCGCGACGGTGTCGATCGGGATCTTTTCCTGAGCGGCCAGGCGCGCCGCGGTCAACACGTTCACGCCCGTGTTCGCGTCGCCGTCGGACAGGAGCACGATCGCCGATGGTGGGTGCTTCTTATCGCCGCCGTGAAGCAGCTGGAGCGCCAGCTCAAGCGCATCGCCCGTGTCGGTCGCGCCGTTGGCGACCTGGCCGTCGATGATCGCCCGGGCGGAGGCGTGGTTGGAGTCCGGCGCCTGCACGCCGTCGGGTGAGCTGCCGAACGCGACGGCGCCGACGCGCACGCTCGACGGGAGGTGGTCGATGAACGTGTCGGCGGCGCGCTCAGCGGCGGCCAGCCTGGTCGGCGAGACATCCGTCGCCGCCATCGACCCGGAGTGGTCAGTGACAAGCATCACCGACGCCTCGCCGACAGCGGCGCTGTAGCTGACATGCGGCCGCGCCAGCGCGAACGCCAGCGCCGCGATCGCGGCCAGCGCAAACGCCGCGGGCAGTACGCGCTGCCACGACGACCCGCGTTCAACGGCAAGCTGCAGGGTCGAGACCGGCGGGAAGCGCACCGCGTATCGGCGGGCCCGCCGCTGCGCGCGCAGCACGGCCAATACAGCCAGCGGCACGAGCAGCAGGCCCAGCAGCCACAGTGGCGAGGCGAAGGTCATCGCAGGTGGCGCCCCAGGGCGAGCAGCCAGTCCTCTTCGGTCGACAGCGCGGCGTGATCGATTCGCAGTCGGCGGAGCTCACGCGCGACAAGCTCGCGACGCTCTCGCTCGAGCTCGGCGAATCGCCGGCGCACGCGGCGCCTCGACGTGTCGATCTCGACCAGTACGCCACTCTCGGGATCGACGACAGCGAGGTGTCCGACCGCGGGCAGCTCGGCTTCGCGCGGGTCGGAGATCTCGACAGCGAGCACCGAGTGGCGGACCCGGAGCGAGCCCAGGGGGCGCTCCCAGCCGTGCTGGTCGCGGAAATCGGAGATCACGACGACGAGCCCGGGCTGGCGGGCCAGCCGGGCGACTCGCCGCAGCGCGCCGGCCATGCCCTCCGGGTCGTGCTGGCCGTCGGGGGCGACGCCCTCGGCCAGCATCCGCCGCAGCGCGACCATCCCCGGCTTGGAGCCCCGGGCCGGCAGCACCCTGGGCGCGTCGGCACCGAACGCGACGAGCCCGACGCTGCCCGCCCGGCGCACGCCGAGGCGACCGAACACGAGCGCGACGCCTTCGGCGACGTCCGCCTTCAGCCGCAGCGCCGTGCCGAACGCCATCGACGGCGAGACGTCGAGCACGATCCACGTGGTGAGCGCGCGCTCGGGCACGTGCATGCGCACGTGGGGCTGGCCGGTGCGGGCGGTGGCCGCGGGGTCGATGTGGCGCACGTCGTCGCCGACCTCGTAGGGGCGCAGCTGGGCGAGCTCGGTTCCAGCTCCGACGCCGGCGGCCCGCCGGTCGCCCGGCAGCATCCGCGAGATCAGCCGGCTTAGGGCGACGTCGAGCGCCTCGACCAGCGGCTGGGGCACGGCGCCCGGGCCCTGGCGGGCGGCGGGCGGCTCCAGGTGCGCCGTGCTCACCCGGCCCTCGCGATTGTCGGCGCCTCGTGGATCAGGTGCTGGCTCCCGGGCTCGGGGACGGCCGCCAGGATCTTCTCGAGCAGCTCATCCGCGATCACGCCCTCGCTGAGGGCGTCATACGACAGCACGATCCGGTGGCGCAACACGTCCGTGGCGAGATCGCGGATGTCCTCGGAGGCGACGTGGCCGCGGCCGCGCAGCAGCGCGAGCACGCGCGCCCCCTGGACGAGGCCGATCGGGCCGCGCGGGCTCGAGCCGAACTCGATCATCGACTCGATGTCCTTGAGGCCGTGCTTGGCCGGGTGTCGGGTGGCGTCAGCGAGCTCGACCGCGTAGCCGATCGCCTCGCGGTCGACGAGCACGGTGTTGGCCGCGGCCGTGTAGCGGCGCAGATCGTCGAGCGACAGGCGCTCGCGCACCTCGGCCTGGGCGCCGAGGCTGCGACCGACGACCGCCGCCTCCTCGCCGATGCTCGGATAGTCGACGAGGATCTTCATCAGGAAGCGGTCGACCTGGGCCTCCGGGAGCGGATACGTGCCCTCGGACTCGATCGGGTTCTGAGTCGCCATCACGATGAACGGCAGCGGCACCCCGTAGGTGCTCCCGCCGATCGTCACCTGCTGCTCCTGCATCACCTCGAGCAACGCCGACTGGACCTTGGCGGGGGCGCGGTTGATCTCGTCGGCGAGCAGGAAGTTGCAGAACACCGGGCCGAGCTCGGTGTCGAAGCCGCCCGTGTCCGGCCGGTAGACGCGCGTGCCGACGAGATCGGCGGGGACGAGATCCGGGGTGAACTGGATCCGGCTGTAGCTGCCGCCGAGCACGGCGGCCAGCGTCTTCACGGTCAGCGTCTTGGCCAGCCCGGGCACGCCCTCGAGCAGCACGTGTCCGCCGGCGAGCAGGCTGACCAGGAGCCGCTCGAGCATTGCGTCCTGTCCGACGATCACCCGCTTGATCTCGTATAACGCCTCTTGGAGGGCGTCGCGCGCCTCCGCGCGCTGGTCTTTGGACTGGTCGAGTTCGTTCATCTGTCCTCCGTGGTTGCTCAGCTAGATGAGGCGGCCGAACCAGCGCAGGGTGAGGACGCTGCCGACGAGCAGCAGCACCAGACCCACACCGGCGAAGCTCGATGTGATCTGTTGTTTGACTGTCTTGTGACCGAGCTTGGCCGCGAGATGCGCGTAGACCGCGCGCAGCCCCGCCGTGTCAGAAGCGGTGAACGCCTTCCCGCCGGAGACGGTGGCGATCTGCGCTAGCTCCTGCGGGCTCGGCGGCACGTACACGGTCACCGTCGTGGCGCCGCGCGTGATCGGAATCGTCCCCTTGTAGGTACCGAGCGCGATCGTGTAGATCGGGATGTGCAGCGATGCCGCCTCGCGAGCCGCCGCGATCGGGTCGCCGCCGACGTTCGAGGCGCCGTCGGAGATCAACAGGATCGCGCCTGGCGGGTGCTTGCCATCGACGAGCGGCAGGCTCCTGATCTCGCGCAGCGCGGTCAGGATCGCATCGCCGATCGCAGTGCCTCCGCTGGTGTGCAACTGCCCGATCGCGGTGCGCGTAAGCGCGTGGTTGGTCGTCGGCGACTGCAACACGATCGGCGCCTTGGCGAACTCGACCAACCCGACCTCGACCGTGCTCGGGAGCGTGGCGATGAAATGGTCGGCCGCGTGCTGGGCCGCCCCCAGACGCGTCGGGGCGACGTCCGTGGCCTTCATCGAGCTGCTGACGTCCTGGGCGATCATGACCGCGCCGTTGGTGACCGGGACGGCGACGCTCCGCTGTGGCCGCGCCGCCGCGGCGATCAGCACGGCGACCGCGATCACGAACGCCAGCATCGGGAGGTGGCGGCGCCAGCGCGGACGTCTCGGCGCCACGGACGCCGTCAAGGCCGGGGCGACGAATGCCGCCGCCGCCCGGGTCCGCTGGCGCTGCTGCCGCGTGTACCACCAAATCAACAGGGGGATCCCAAGCAGCGCAAGCAGTACGAGGGGCGACGCGAAGCTCATGGCCCTCCGTGCGGCTGTACCGCCAAGGTGGCCAGCGTCGAGAACGTCGCCGGCCCTCGGTCGAACTGAATCTGCACGGTGTTCCCGGCCACGAGCCCATTGAGCGCCGAGTTGACGTCACCTACCGACTGGACGGGCTGATTGCCGACCTGGGTGATCACGTCTCCGGGCTCGAGGCCGGCCGACGCAGCCGGGCTGCCGGGCGCGATGCTCGTGATGACGACGCCGCCGGCGGGGGCGTTCTCCATGTGGGTGACGCCGAGCCACCCGTGGCCGAGGCTGGCGGTCTGCGTGCCATTGCCGCCGGATTCGATCAGCGAGGTCACGCCAAAGGCGACGCCGGCGCCGAGGAGCAGCACCACCACGACGGCGAGCGCCGTACGGAGCCTCCGTCCCTTTCCGACCGCGCGCAGCCGCGCCCAGAAAGCCCGCATCTGCGCCCAGAAAGCCCGCAGCGCCGCAACGATCCGCGCGCGCAGGCTGGGCCGCGGAGGTAGCTCGGGGGTGGGTTCTTCGGGCTCCGGCGACTGGGCACGCCGTCTGGCCAGCTCCTCCGCTGCTGTCGCGGAATCGAGCTGCCAGTCGCCAGACCACAGATGCCGTGGAGAGCTCATCGCTCGGGCCGAAGCTATTCAGCGTAAGTGAGATCTTCTTAAGAACCGAGCCTGCTGACCGCGGCCTCCACGCCTGCGTCAACAGGCGAGTGCGACGGTAGCGGCGAGTCAGGCGGTTCGGCGGTGCCGAATTTGCCGCTCTCGCGGACGCCGGGAACGAACAGAGCGGCGAGCGTGACGACGCCCCCGATGCAGCCGGCTGCGATCAGCGTGCTGCGCACGCCGATCGCAGCGCTCACCGGCCCCGTCAGCGCGAACGACAGCGGCAGCAGGCCGATCGAGATCAGCCAGTCGAGACTCGAGACGCGGCCCAGCAGCGACGTCGGCACCCGCCGCTGCTTGGCGGTGGCCCAGATGATCGTCCCCGCGGTCTCGAGCGCGTTGAACGCGAGGCTGGCGAACATCAGTCCCCACAGCTCGTGGGCGAGACCGTAGCCCGCGACCGCGAACGTCGCCACCGTCCAGAACGCGTACATCCACGTGATCTCGCGACGAGGCAGCCCGCGCTGCGCCACCCCAATCGCGCAGGCGAGCGAGCCGAAGCCGCCGGCGGCGAACACCAGCCCCAGGCCGGCGGCGCTGGCGTGCACCTCGTTCTTGACGAGGAACGGGACGAGCACCTCGGTCGGGCCCATGAACAGCAGGTAGGCGATCGCCGCGCTGGCGAGCGTCGCCCACAGCCACGCGTGGCGGCGGACGTAGTCGAACCCGGCGCGTATCTCCCCCGTGACCGATCTGTGCTCCTCAGAGACGACGCGGACGCGCGCCGTCATGGCCAGCAGCGCGCCGGCCGAGACGGCGAACGAGGCGGCGTCGAGCGCGAACCCCGCCCCCGCTCCGAGATGCGCGATCACCAAGCCGCCGAGGGCGGGTCCGGCGAGACGCATGGCTACCGGACGGAGGAACTGATCGAGCGAGTTCGCCTGGGCGAGGCTGTCGGCCGGAAGCAGCTCGGGAACGATCGCATCGAACGCGGGATTGAAGAACGCCATGCCGACGCTGTAGATGGCGGCCAGCACGACGACGTGCCACAGCCGCAGCGCGCCCGTCAGCGACAGCAGAGCGATCGCGCCGACGGCGATCCCGCGGAGGACGTCAGCGGCCAGCATCACCCGGCGGCGATCGAAGCGGTCGCTGATCACCCCGCCGAGGAGCAGGAACGCGATCGTCGGCACGGTCATCGCGATGCCGACGACCGACAGCGCGGTCGGGACGTTCGAGAGCGCGTACACCTGCCAGGCCAGCGCGACAAAGAAGATGCCGTCGCCGAGCAGCGAGACCGACATGCCGGTCCACAGCAGGCGGAAGTCGCGATGCCTCAGCGGCGCGAACAGGCGGACGCGGCTGTAGCCGCCGGCGGGGGGGTCGAGCGCCTCGTAGCTATGTTGCATCGCCCGGATGCGAACCGTTGGAGTGCAGCATCCGCGGCGGTTCGAGCGTGTCCGGACGGGCCTGGAGGTACTCGACGGTGCTGCTCGAGTCCATCGGCTTGGCGAAGAAGAAACCCTGGCCGAGCTCGCAGCCGAGCGCGCGCAGCGCCGACCACTGCTCCTGGAACTCGATCCCCTCTGCGACGACTGACAGCTCGAACGTCTTGCCGAGACCGATCACGGCCGTGGCCAGGCCAGAGTTCACGGGCGAGGCGCCGGAGCTGAGGAACGAGCGGTCCATCTTGATGACGTCGACCGGGAACCGGGCGAGGTAGCCGAGCGACGAGTAACCCGTGCCGAAGTCGTCGAGAGCGATGCTGATGCCGAGCTCCTTGAGCTCGGTCACGCGCTCCTCGGAGAGGTCGGCGTTGGTCATCATCACGGTCTCGGTGATCTCGAGCGTGAGGCTCTTCGGATCGAGCTTTGATTCGGCGAGCGCGTCGCGCACGTCGCCGACGATGTCGCTGTGGTGCAGCTGGTTGACCGAAATGTTGATGTTCATCGTCAACGGCGGATCCGAGCGAACCTGCTCCTGGAGCAGCTTCGCCTGCCGGCACCCCTCGCGCAGCACCCACCGTCCGATCGGGACGATCAGACCGGTCTCCTCGGCGAATGGGATGAACTGGACCGGGGGGACCAGCCCCTGTTCGGGATGGCGCCAGCGGACGAGCGCCTCGACGCCACACACGCTCCCATCCTTGAGTCGCATCACCGGCTGGTAGAAGAGCTCGAACTCGTTGTTGACGAGCGCGCGCTGCAGATCAGCGCGCAACTCGAGGCGCGCGACCACGTCCTGGTGCATCGCGGGCTCGAACAGCCGGTAGGCGTTCTTGCCCTCGCGCTTGGCGATGTACATCGCCGCGTCGGCGTTGCGGATCAGCTCGTCGGCGTCGAGCGCGGCGTCATAGTCGACGACCGAGATGCCCAGGCTCGCCTGGACGATGATGTCCTTCTGATCCAGGCGGAGCGGAATCCGCAACAGCTCCAGAATCCGATCCGCCACCTCGGCGGCCTCCTGCGGCCCGGTCGTGTCCTCGAGCAGGATCGCGAACTCGTCGCCGCCGAAGCGCGCCGCGGTGTCGCTGACGCGGATGCTCGTCGCCAGCCGCTTGGCCACCTCCAACAGAACGCGGTCGCCGGCGGCGTGCCCAAGGCTGTCGTTGACCGTCTTGAAGTCGTCGAGGTCCAGGAAGATGACGGCGAGTTGGAAGTGCTCGCGCCGAGCCCGGGCCAGGGCGTGGCGGACGCGCTCGTTGAACAGCGCCCGGTTGGCGAGCTTCGTCACGGGGTCGTGAAATGCCTGGTGCTCGAGCTGAGCCTCGAACGCCTTGCGTTCGCTGATGTCGCGACCGTTGAGGACGATCCCCGAGACGGCTTCGTCCTCGATCAGGTTGGTGTGCAGGATCTCGAACTGGCGGGCGCTCCCGTTGGCATGGCGAAGCGTGCACTCGATCATCTCCGCCTCGCCGACGCCCTGGCCGGGACCATCGGCGAGCAGCCGCATCAGTCGGGTGTTCTCACCGGGTACGAGCAGCCGATCGAACCTGGTCCCGATCACTTCCTCAGGCGTGTAGCCGAGCGCCTGCTGAATCGAGGGGCTCTGGTAGATCACCATGGCGTTCGCATCTACGACCGTGATCAGGTCGTGGGCGCGCTGCACGAGCGAGCGGAACCGTGCCTCGCTCGCGGTGCGATGGAGCTCCTCGGTCAGCGTGTTGCTCTCCAGCGCGAGCGACACCTGCGTCGCGAGTGCGAGCAACCCGCTCCGCGCGGAGGGTGAAATGGCGCCCTCGCCGCAGGCCAGCAGCAGGCCGCGGGCGCGCCCCTCGCCGTGCAGCGGAAGCTCGACGACCAGCACATCGGGAGCTTCGGCCGGGAGCCGGAGCGACGTCCGCTGGCGATCCGTCAGCGGCCTGACCTCCGCGGCATACGAGTCGACCGCAGCGAGCAGCAAACCTAACGCACCAGGGTCAATCGACCACCGGCTGATCCCCTGTGGAGAGCCGGCCTCGGGCGCCACCACATCGACGATGTCCGCGTCAATGAAGCAGAGCCTGGCGACGGCATTCTGATCCAGGAGCGACGGCACGGCGGCGAGCGCGGCGTCATAGATCTGCTCGCGTGACGTGGAGGCGACGATCTGGGCGGCCGACTCGGCGAGCCTCCGCTCGCGCGCGATCGACCGCTCGCGCTGCCGGATCAGGCCTGCCATCCGCACGACGACCAGCGCGAACAGAACCGCCGAGACGGAGATCGTGGCGATCAGGTCGACGTCGCCGCGCCGGACCTCCTTGGCGATCTCAATCCCCGGCGCGATCAGCGTTGCCGCGGTCAGCAGCGCCAGCCGCGTCCAGGTCAGCCTCGGCTCACGGTCCCGCGCCGGGCGCTCTAGCTCGCGCATCGACGGGTGAAGCGCGGCGGCGCCCCAGAACAGGTAGTAGAAGATCCAACCGACGTCGAGGATGAGTAGCTGGTGGGTGTAGGCGTTGTCGAGCGTCACGACGCCGTACGCGAAGTCCGTGACCAGCAGCGTGACGATGCTCAGGACCAGCAGGTAGAAGGCCGGCTTGCGGGTGCCGCCGTCGACCGCGAGCCGGATCGTGGCCGCCAGCAGAAGGATGTCGCCGAGCGGGTAGGCGATCGAGACGAGCTTCGGCAGCAGCGACAGCGTGTTGTCGTGCACGTATGGTGCGATCAGCACGATGTATGAGACGAGCGAGAGCCCCAGCGTCATGATCAGCGAGTCGATCAGCCCGGCGCGGTCGCGCTCGGGGTTGCGGCGCCGGACGAGCAGCAGCAGGCCAGCCATCTGCACGGGATAGACAGCCAAGTAGACAGCGTCGCCGACCGACGGGAACGGAATGTTCGCGTGGAACAGGATTCGGTAGCTGTACGTGTACACGTCGGCAAGCCAGTACAAGAAGAAACCGAGTGCGAACAGCCACCATGGGAGGCGTGACTCGGGGCGGTTGCGTCTGATGCCGACGATCACCGCGACGACCCCCGAGAGACCGAGGAGGTTGATCACCGGTCCGCTGCCCTTGAACGGCGGGACGAGGAAGTAGAGGAGGGTGCCGACCGTTCCGCCGATGAGGTACAGCAGCCAGAGTGGACGTTGGCGCAGCCGTACGCGCGCGATGGGCCCCCGGAGGCGCACGTCAGGCCGCCTGCGCTTGCGCCTCGTCCGGGGCGCCTTCCATCCGCAGCTCGCCGAGCGAGGCGAGTTCCTCGATCGCCGCGCACAGCGAATCGACCTCGGCGTCGGTGTTGGCCGCGGTCAACTGGATCCGGAAACCGACTTCGGCCTTCGGGACGAGCGGGAAAGCTGCGAGCGTCACGTAGACGCCTCGGTCAAACAACATCCGCCCAACCGAATCGATCCGACGATGGTCTCGCAGCGGGATCTCGACGATTGGGAACCCGCAGCGGTTCGGCGTGTGCACTCCGAGCGCGGCCAGGCAGTCCAGCACGCGCTTGGTGTGTTCGTACAGGACGCGTCGGAGATCATCACCGCGTTTCTCGTTGACATCGAAGCCGGCGAGCACCGTCGCGAGCGACGCGACCGGCGAGGGACCCGAGTAGAGATACGGCGACGCGGCGACCTTGAGAAACCCCTTGAGGGCGGTCGGGCAGGCGATGAACGCCAGCAGCGACGAATACGCCTTGGAGAACCCAGCGACGAGCACGAGGTTGTCGTAGCTCTCGTCGAAGTGGCGGACGATGCTGTTGCCGCGCACGCCATAGGGGCAGAGCTCATCCGGGCTGCGCTCGCCGATCACTCCGAAGCCGTGGGCGTCGTCGACGTACAGGAGCGCGCCGTGCTCGCGCGTGACCCGCGCGAACTCCCGGAGGTCCGGGGCATTGCCGGTCATGCTGTTGACGCCGTCCAGGCAGACGAGGCGGACGGGGTCGCGCTCGGCTCGGAGCAGCTCCTCGAGGTGGCCGGCGTCCTCGAACCGGAACCGCTTGATCGCGGCACCCCGGGCGCGCGCGATCTGGCAGCCGTCGTAGATCGTCTTGTGCGCCCGCGCGTCGATGAAGATCGTCCCCGAGGCCGCCAGCAGCGGGATCACCGACATGTGGATGTGGGTGATCGTCGGCAGCACGAGGGCGTCCTCGCTGCCCAGGAGCCGCGCCAAGCGCTCCTCGATCTGCTCGTACAGCACGGGGCTGCCAAGGAGCCGCGACCAGCTCGGGTGCGTTCCCCACGCCTCGAGATACTCGGGAATCGCGGCGATGATCTCGCGGTCGAGGTCGAACCCGAGGTAGTTGCACGACGCGAAGTCCGCCAGCCACCGGTCGCCTACCCGGATCATCCGCCCATCGACCTCGTCGATCACCGCATCCATCATCGGGTGCCATGCGGTCAGCTCTGACAGGTCTCGGCACATCTCGAGCCAATGGTCCTGACCCGCGGTTGCGGATCCCGTATCAGCGACCCCGGTCGGCCGGCCCGTCGAGCGTGCGTCCATAGGACTTTGCTCGCCCATTGCTGGGCAATATCGGGCTTACGGGCGTTTTTCTTGAGCCCCACCAGGAATTTCAGACCGTCGGGCGGTGGCCGCAGCACGGCGCCACCTATCCTGTCCGCATGTCGGCGCGTGTCGTCGTCGTCGGGGGCGGCATCACCGGCTGCTCCGTCGCCTACCACCTCGCACTCGCGGGCTGGCGCGACGTGGTCGTACTCGAGAAGGGCGAGCTGACGAGCGGCTCGACGCACCACGCCGCCGGCCTCGTGACGATGTTCAACCCGTCGTCGACGATGATGCAGTTCCGGCGCTACAGCGTCTCGCTGTACAACGATCTCGGCGTCTTCAACACGGTCGGAAGCGTGCGGATCGCGTCGAGCGCCGACTCGTTGCGCGATCTTGAGCGCGCCGTCAGTCGCGCCCGCGGCGTCGGCTTGGATGCCGCACTCCTCGGTCCCGACGAGGTGCTCGAGCGGATGCCCTTCGCCTCACGCGACTCGCTGTTCGGCGGCGTGTGGATGGCCGAGGACGGACACGTCGACCCCCACATCACGACCCACGCGGTCGCCGATGCGGCTCGGGCGCTGGGCGCCGAGTTCCGGCTCAGGACGCGCGTCACGGGAATCGAGCTGGGACGCCACCACGAGGTCCGCGCCGTTCGGACATCGGAGGGCGAGGTCAAGACCGAGCACGTCGTCAACGCGGCGGGGGTGTGGGCGCCGCAGGTTGCGGAGATGGTCGGCGCCCGGCTGCCGTCGGTCCCGGTCGACCACCAGCACGTACTGATGCAGGCGGTTCCCGGCGCCGAGGTGCCGCGTGGCAGTCCCTGCTTCCGTGACACCGACAACCTCGTCTACGGCAAGGACGAGGCCGGCGGAATGCTGATCGGCGGATACGAGCAGAACCCGACGGCCCGCTGGGGCGACGGCGTGCCGTGGGATCACGGCGCCAGCCCGGTCGAATCGGACATGGACCGGTTCGCCCCGCTCCTCGAGGGCGCGATCAGACGCTTCCCGTTCCTCGATCGCTCCGGCGTCATCAGGCTGCTGTGTCACCCGGACGCGATGACGCCCGACGGCAATCCGCTGCTCGGCCCGCTGCCCGGGATCCCCGGCTTCTGGGTCGCGGCCGGCCTGTCGCTGAACGGCTTCGGCGGCGCGGGCGGGATCGGCCGCGCCCTCGCCGAGTGGATGACCGAGGGGGAGCCGTCGGTTGATGTGGGTCCTTTTCGAGCGTGGCGCTTCGGCCGGACGTATCTCGATCCATGGTTCGCGACTGCGTGCGCCCGCGAGGCCTATCGCTACTACTACCGGCTTCGCTATCCGTTCGACAGCGACGAGTGGGGACGGGGGCTGCGATCGAGCCCGCTCCAGGTCCGGCTGCAGGAGCTCGGCGCCGTGTTCGGGACCAAGAACGGGTGGGAACGGGCAGACCATTTCGAACCCGGCAACAGCTGGCGTCGGAGCGGTGCCGACCAGCGCCGGTTCGGCTGGACCAAGCCGCCGTGGTTTGATCGGGTCGGAGCCGAGCACGAGGCGTTCCGCGAGCGTGTCGGGATCATCGACATGACCTCGTTCGGCAAGCTCGAGGTCGGCGGTCCGGGCGCGCTGGCGCTGCTCGAGCGCGTGTGCGACAGCCGCATCGACCGCCCCGTCGGTACCGTGATCTACACGCAGTTCCTGAATCGCCACGGCGGGATCGTCGCCGACGTGACCGTGACCCGGCTCGGGGACGAACGGTTCCGGGTGATCACTGGTGCGGCGACGGTCGACGGCGATCGTGGCTGGCTTGAGCTGTGTCGGCGACCGGACGACGGCGCCGTCGGGATCCGCGACTGTAGCGACGAGCTAGCCGTGATCGGGATCTGGGGTCCAGCGTCCAGGACGGTGCTCGGCGCGTGCACCTCCGATGAGGTGTCCGACGATGCGCTCCCGTTTCGCCGCGCCCGGATGATCGACATCGGCGGGGCGAAGGTCCTCGCTCAGCGGATCACGTACGTCGGCGAGCTCGGCTACGAGCTGTACGTTTCGCCGCCGTGGGCCGTGCAGGTGTGGGACCGGTTGATGGACGCCGGTGCCGAGCACGGGATCACTCCCGGCGGCTACCGGGCGCTCGAGTCGCTGCGGCTCGAGAAGGGCTACCGCTACTTCGGCACCGATCTCACGTCGTCGGACACCCCGTACGAGAGCGGGCTCGGGTTCTGCGTGGCGCTCGATAAGGACGTCTTCAATGGGTCTGCTGCGCTGCGTGAACCCGGCGCGACGGAGCCGGCACAGCGCCTGCGGACGCTGACCGTCGGCCCGGACGAGGACTATGTGGCGGTCTACGGCGGCGAGGCGGTCCGCCACGAAGGGATCGTCGTCGGCAGGATCCGCAGCTGTGGATACGGGTACACCGTGCGCCGCAACGTGGCGCTGGCGACGGTGCCGGCGGAGTTCGAGCAAGGAACCGAGCTGACCGTCGACGTGTTCGGCGACGACGTGGCAGCGCGGATCGAACGTGATGTCCTCTACGACCCGGATGGAGAGCGGACCGGTGGCTGAGATTCGGGCGATCGTCCTCGACTTCAACGGCACGCTGGCGCAGGACGATCACATCGTCGCCCCGCTCTACGTCAAGATGTTCGCGTCGGTCGGACTGGCGCTCACCGTCGAGGACTACCACCGCGAGTTCGCGGCTATGCCCGACCAGCAGGCCGCCGAGGTGGCGCTGCGGCGGGCCGGGCTTCCCATCGATGAGGCGAGCCGGAACGCGCTCGTGCGCGCCAGGCTCGAGGGATACATGGCGGCCGTCGCCGATGAGCCTCCGATCACCGAGCACGCGCTCGAGTTCATCCGCGCCGCCGTGGCTGCGGGGATCGATCTGGCGATCACGTCCGGCGCGTTTCGCAGCGAAATCGAGCACGTAATCGCAGCGGCGGGTCTACGGGACTACTTCAAGGCGCTGGTATCGATCGACGATGTCACGATCGGTAAGCCCGATCCGGAGGGGTTCGTCCACGCGCTGGCCGTGCTCAACGAGGATGCGCGGCGGCCGATCGCGCCTGACCAGGCCGTCGCCGTCGAGGACGCGACCGAGGGCGCGCGGGCCGCGCAGGCCGCCGGTATGCGCGTGGCGGCAATTCGCGGGATGGGATACGACCAGGGCAGCGGCTACGCGGACCTGGTGATCGAACGACTGGATCGGGTGGCGCTTGCGCAGATGCTGGCGCTCGGATCGGGGGACCGGAGGAGCTGAGCGCTATGGACCGCGAACTCCAGCTCGTATGCGATCAGGTGCCGGAGCTGTCTTGCACCGATCGCCGGACGGCGGTGATCTCCGGAGGGATGACCAACCGCAACTACCGGGTCACCACCGGCGCCGGCGACTACGTGGTGCGGATCAGCGTCCGCGAGACGGGAGAGCTCGGGATCGACCGCGACAACGAGCACCACAACTCCGTGCTCGCCGCGCAAGCCGGCGCGGGAGCGCCGGTGGTGGCGCGGGTGTTCGAACCCGAGGCGCTGGTCGTGGGTTTCCTCGACGGGGTGACGTTGACACCGTCGGACTTCGAGGATCCCCGCCGCGTCTCCCAGCTCGCGGCCGCGCTCAGGCGGCTCCACGCCGCGCCGCCGTTCGCTCGCGACTTCGACATGGTCCACGTCCAGGACCGCTATCACCGGATCGTCGTCGAGAACGGATATCCGCTCCCGGCGGAATACGCGCGGTACGCCGAGCGCGCCCGCAGGATGGGAGATGTATTAACACGCACGCGTGCGCGTACCGTCCCGTGCCACAACGACCTGATGCCCGGCAACTTCATTGAGTCCGCTGGTCCGGGCAGCCGCATCTGGATCGTCGACTACGAGTACTCGGGCAACAACGACCCGTGCTACGACCTCGGCGACGCGATCAACGAGCTCGAGCTCGATCCGGTGGGGGCCGAGCAGCTCGTCACCGAGTACCACGGCGGCCCGCGGCCCACGGAGCTGGCGCGTTCCCGGCTGTCGTCGCTGATGTCGAAGTACGGGTGGAGCCTGTGGGGATCGATCCGGATCGGCACCACCGGCGACCCCGAGATCATCGAGTGGGCCGAGGCGCTGTGGGCGCGGGCGGTCGCCGAGTTCGAGTCGCCGGAGTTCGAAGAGCTGCTGGAGCAGGCGTCGAGCTAGCGCTCGTCGGAAGGATCGCGAGATCGCCTTGCTTCGACTGCCGTTGAGCCTCAGGTTTCCTGACGCAGGAACCACTCGATCGAGGGGGCGACCAGGTGGGTCAGCCCGAGCGTGAGCGCGCCCCCGAGGAGCCCGTTGCCGGCGAGGTTGTGGGCCGCTCGCGTCAGGCCGGCCTGGAGCGCCCGGTCGATTGTCTGCTGGCTCCACTGGATCCGCTTTGTCCCCGCTGAGGGGACGAACGACAGAACCAGCTCCTCGCGGGTGGTGCGAAGCTCGCAGGCGGCCCCGTCCAGCGTGGCGCGGGCGAACCGCTCGACGGCCCCGCCCAGACCGCCTCCCGATGGTCCCGCCGACGCGGTGCACGGGTTGGCGAGCTGCGGCTGGCCGAAGGACTTGGCGCCGAGCGAGAGCTCGATCGCGATCAGCGCCACGGCCGCGACGGCGAGCGCGGCCAGCACGATCTTTCCTCGGTTCGTCGTCATTCGTTTGTGCTTTTGAGGGCGAGGGCGATGGGGATGAGCGCGAGCGCGGCGAGCAGCGCGCACAGCGAGAGCGCCCGGCGGAAGCTCCGCGTCAGGGCGTCCTTCAGCGCGCCTCCGAGCGAGTCGCGGGTTTGGCGAAGAACGGCGTCGTGGGCGGCGCCACGCTTGTTGAACGGCTCGGCGAGATCCGGCACCTTGCCTCTGGGCGTGTGCTCGAGCGCTGCACGGAGGTCGAGCACGATCGGAACCTCCTGGCGGATCGGGATCTGGGCGTCCAGCAGCACCTTCGCCCCGCCGAGCAGCGCGTTCCGGCTGCCCGTCTGCAGGTCGTGGGAGAGCACCGGAGCGACCAGCACGAGCGCGAGCACGAGACCCACGTGGCGCGCGCCGATCGTCACGGTCCCGTCGTGGACGAGTCCCTCGTCGGGAGTGACCGCGCTGTGGGTGAGCACCGGGACGGCGAGTCCCATCCCCGTGCCGCACAAAGCGAGCGCGACGACAACGATGGTTGTGCTCGACGCCGGAAGTAGGGCGAGCGCGATCAGCCCGGCGGCGAGCAGCAGGGCTCCGGCGCCGGCAGCCGTCCACGCCGAGAGCTCGGTGGCGAGCCGACGGGCGGCGAGCGCCGCGACCGGCAGCGCGCTCACCACCGCGGCGCCGGCGATCGGCGACAGATTCCACACCGAGACCAGGAGCAGGACGGCGAGGAACAGAGCGCCGACGAGCGCGCCGAACAGCAGCCCCAGTCCGACGTTGGCCGCAGCGCGCTTATGTGCGCCTGGCTCGGCGGACGGGTGGGCGTGAGACTCGAACGCGGCGATCAGCGCGATGAGGGCGACCGGCGCCTGGAACACGAAGATCGCCCGCCAGTCGAACAGCTGCGTGAGGATTCCGCCGAGCGCCGGCCCCAGCGCCGCCCCGAACGTTCCCGCCGCGATCCAGGTGGTCACGCCGCGAGCTCGCGAGCCGGTCAGCGTCGACAGGAGTGCCAGCGAGCCGGCGAGCAGCATCGCGGCGCCGGCGCCCTGAACGCAGCGGAACACGATCAGCGCCGGGAGGCTCCATGAGACGGCGGCGCCGACGGATGCGGCACAGAACACGACCAGGCCCAGGCGGCTCACGTTCCCGACGTCTCGGATCCGCCTGACCACCGGGACCAGCACGAAGGCGCATACGGCGAGGACGAGGTTGTAGGAGGTGATCACCCACGAGACCCCTACGATCGAGGTATCGAACCGCGAATAGAGATCGGGCAGCGCCAGCACCACGATCGATGAATCGGCGAACGCCACCGCGACCGCCGCGGCCACCGCCAGCGTCAGCAGCCGCCTGGGCGGATCCCCAAGCACATATCAATTATCCGGCGTCGCGGCTTGGGCGGGATCGTCCGCTCCCCTCGGGCAGCGCTTGGGCGGGATGCGAGAATGGAGCGGGAGAACACGACCGGACGTCGCCAACGAGCACCGCGTCATCACTGGGGCGCCTCACGATCCAATGGCCGCGCGCAAGGTAATAACTGCGCTGTTCTGTGATCTCGTCGGCTCGACCGCGCTTGGCGAGGAGCTCGATCCCGAGGCGCTGCACGGCGTGCTCGGCCGCTGTTTCGAGGCGATCACGGCGACGATCGAGCGCCACGGCGGCACCGTGCAGAAGTACGCCGGCGACGCCGTGCTCGCGGTCTTCGGGATCCCGCGCGTGCATGAGGACGACGCGCTGCGCGCCGTGCGAGCCGCCGACGAGATCGGCCGGCTGCTGCCGCGGGTCGCGGACGAGCTCGGTCTGGCCCTCGAGTTCCGCACTGGGATCAACACCGGGCTGGTCCACACCGATGAGGGCAGGACCCTGGCGATGGGTGACGCCGTCAACGTGGCGGCGCGCCTGGAGCAGGCAGCCCGCCCCGGGGAGATCCTGCTCGGTGCGGAGACGCTCGGGCTGGTCCGCAACGCAGTCGATGTCGAGGCGCTCGCGCCGCTCACGGTGAAGGGCAAGGCCGAGCCGGTGGAGGCGTTCCGACTGCTCCGGCTCGATCCCGTCGCTCCCGGAGTGTCCCGGGCGGACTTCTCACTTGTGGGACGCGAGTATGAGCTCCGTCTTCTCCGCGGCGTCTGGGATCGGACGGTCGAGGAATCCCGGTGTCAGCTGTTCACGTTGCTGGGAACGGCCGGGGTCGGAAAGTCGCGGCTCGTCGACGAGTTGCTCGCGCGGGTTGGCGAGGCGGCGACGATCCTCCGTGGCCGCTGTCTCCACTACGGCGAGGGCATCACGTTCTGGCCGATCGCCGAGGCCCTGACGCCACTCGGCGAGAGCAGCCAGTCGATCCGCGACCGCCTGTCGAGCGGTGGCGCCGCGACGCCGGGGGAGCTGTTCTGGGAGGTCCGTCGGTTCCTGGAGGCGCTCGCCGAGCGGCGGCCCGTCATCTTGCACGTCGACGACCTGCATTGGGCCGAGCCAATGTTGATCGACCTGCTCAACCACATCGTCGATCTCTCGCAGAGCGCCCCGGTTCTGGTGCTGTGCGCGGCCCGCCCGGAGCTGCTTGAGGACTACGCCGGGTGGGGCGGCGGCAAGCTCAACGCGACCACGGTGATGCTCGAGCCGCTCGGGAACACCGAATGCGAGCAGTTGCTCGAGCAGCTCGGCGACGAGCTGGGCCGGCAGGCGCGCGAGCGGGTCATCGAGACCAGCGAAGGCAACCCGCTGTTCCTGCGCGAGTTGGCGGTGCTGGCGCGCGAGGGTGCCGAGGTCGACATTCCGCCCACGATCCAGGCGCTGCTCGCGGAGCGCCTCGAGCGGCTGCCGTCGGAGGAACGGCTGCTGCTGGAGCGGGGCGCGATCGAAGGGCAGGTCTTTCACCGTTCTGCCGTCGCGGCGCTGGCGCAGAGCGACTCACCGCTCGACGTCGAGCTGCCACTCGCCGACCTCGTGCGCAAGGACCTGATCCGGCCCCATTCGGCCAATGTCGAGGGCGACGAGGCGTTCCGCTTCCGCCACCTGCTGATCCGCGACGCCGCGTACGAGCGGCTGCCGAAGGCGACGCGCGCCGATCTCCACGAGCGTTACGCCCATTGGCTGGAGGACACGGCGGTCGACTTCCTCGAGGTCGACGAGATCGCCGGCTGGCACCTCGAGCAGGCCGTGCGCCACGAGCGCGAACTGCGCCACGAGGTCGACCCGCGGCTGATGCGCGACGCCGCCCAGCACCTCTACGCCGCGGGTCGCCGTGCCGGCGATCGAAGCGACCTGGTGGCGGCCCGGAACTTCCTTGACCGTGCGCTGGTGCTGGCCCCCGGAGGCGATCAGCTCCGCGGCCGGATCGCCGTGGCGCTGGCCGAGCAGCTGATCGAGGCCGGTGATCTGGCCCGTGCCGACGAGCTGCTTGTGGCCGCCGAGCACGAACACGCCGAGTCCGCCCCGGTGTCTTTGACACGGCTCGAATGGTTGGTGTACTCACAGCCAGGCGAGGCAAACCAGACGATCGAGTCGATCCTGCCCCGGATGCTGGAGGAGCTCGGTCGATCGGAGGACGATCGCGAGCTGGCCAAGGCGCACATGCTGGCGTTTTGGGTCCAGTGGACGGCCAATCGGGCAACGCTCGCGGCCGAGCAGGTGCGGCTCGCGGCGCGGCATGCCCGCAGGGCCGGCGACATCGGACTGTGGTCGCGGGCGCTCGGGTGGTACGTGGGGACGTTGATCTGGGGACCGCAGAACGCCCGGGCGATCGCCGGCGAGCTCGACGCGATCGAGCAGGAGGAGCCCGGTCCGTACCTCTTGGCGTTCGTCGAGCTCGGGCGGGGCGAGGTCGCGCGACTCGACGGGCGGTTCGACGAGGCGCGGGCTTTGACCGGGCGCGCGTTGGACGGGTTCCGAGGGCTCGGGACGACCACGATGGCCGCGACCTGCGAGCAGTCGCTGGCGTGGATCGAGCTGTCCGCCGGCGTCGCCGAGGCGGCGCTGGCGTCACTGCTTCGTGCCGATGCGATCCTCGCCGAGTCGGGAGAGCGGTCGCTGCGGTCGACGACGCAGGCGATGGTGGCGCGTTCGTACGAGCTGTTGGGGCGTGCGGACGCTGCATTGGCCGCGATCGAACTCGCCGAGGAGTTGAGCGCTCCCCAGGAGGCGATCAACTACGCGATCACCCACGACGTCCGGGCGCGGCTGGCATTGGGGGCGGGAGACGACGACGCCGCTATGGCGTGGGCGAAGAGCGCCGTCGACTACGCGCTCAAGACCGACTTCGTTGATTTGCAGGGCGGTGCTCGGTTGGGACTGGCGGTGGTTCTTGACGCCTGTGACCGGCTGGACGACGCGAGAACGGAGGCTCGCGCGGCGTTGGAGCTGTTTGAAGCGAAGGGCGACCGCCCTGGGGCTCAGAGGGCGGAAGCGCGACTCGACCGGATTTCTTGATTAGAAGACGTGGTAGCTGCAGAACAGGTGGACGATGTTCGTCTCGTCGGGCTGCAGCGGCGGGCACGAGGGCAGGACCAGGTGGATTTCGTGGTGTGTGTTCTCGTGCACGACCACCGTCACTCCCTCGGGGATCTCTATCCCGGCATCGCGTAGGACGCGGTCGGGATCGTCGATCAGTTCCCGGCGAAACTCCGTGTCGTCCGCAGCCCTGGCGGCCAGTTGCTGCAGGATCTCGTAGCCCTTGACCTGTTCGGGGTCAGTCACGCGCGCCTCCTAGACATAGTGTTTGCAACCTCGGAGCGCGAGAACCAGCCTTCGAGCTCCGCATCGGATGGGATCTGGTCCGCTGACCAGGCACAGCAGATCTGGGTGGTTCGGTAGCAGCCGGTCGCGATCGCAGTTCGGTCCATTGCGGGCAGACCGGTGAAAAATGCGATTGCCTCGTTGACGTGCGCGGTGTCGAGCTCGTCGACGTGCGCGCGCACGCCGGAGGCGGCGTCGACCCCAGGCGGGAGCACGGCATCCAGGCTGGGTAGCCAGCCTTTGAGATTCAGCACCCGGCGCTCGAGGGCGTAGGCGTAGCCCAAGAACTCGACAGGCGTTTCGCCGTGGACGCAGCTGCGGGCGTACTCGAGGCCGGCCGTGACGGTCGGTGCCGGAGGTGCTGCGCGGACGAGCGGTTCCGCGTCGTAGCCGAGCGCGGTCAGGTCGTCGATGGCGAACTGGTCGTGGCCGCGTTCCTCTTCGAGCTTTTGGGTCGCGAACTCTGCGAGTTCGGGGCGGTTGGCGTGTAGAAAACGCTCGATCAGGTCTGGGAGGAGCGCCACGCTGTAATGAGCGCAGTGCCACTGGCTGACGAGGTTCCACGCCCAGCGCAGCGGCGTCATCGGCGGCTCGTCGATGCGCGGAGCGTCGCGTTCGGCGGCGGTGATGGCGCCGTCGAGGAGGTGGCGGGTGGTCTCCTCGCTCGCGGGGTGATCGTCGGGCATCGGCGCGACGAACCCGAGCGTCCCGAACGTGGCGAGTGCCGGCTGCTGGAGCCACGCCCCTCGATCCGAGGCCAGTAACACCCCCTCCGCCCCCAGGTGCGCCCACTGCACCGACATGCGGCAACCCTATGCGTCCGCCCAGACCCGGTCAAGGTTCGCGGACCCGTTCAGTGCGCACGTCGGTAGTGTGATCCGGCCGGATGCTCGATCGAGCCCCGAGGAGATCCCGATGGCGTCTCAGCTGAAGTCAGCTCCGTCCGATGCCGCGCTGCTGGAGGCCGCGCGCGCCGCGTCGCTCACCGCATGCGAGCTCGCGAGCGACACCGAGCGCCTGCACCGGCTTCCGGACGACCTGCTGTCCGGCCTTCGGCGGTCCGGCCTGCTGCGCGCGGGCGCCCCACGTGAAATCGGTGGCTTCGAGCTCCCGCCCGGTCTGGCGCTGCAATGCGCCGAGGAGGTGGCGCGCGGAGACACGTCCGCGGGATGGTGCGTCTCGATCGCGATTACCAGCAGCCTGATGGCCGGCTACCTTCCGTCGGCGAGCCGGGAGGAGTTGCTCGGCGAAGATCAACTTGCCGCCGGCGTCGCCGCTCCGCGGGGTCGGGCGCGACGGGTGGATGGCGGCTTCGCAGTCTCCGGCCGGTGGGCGTTTTGCAGCGGCATCACTCACTCCGATGTCCTGTTCGCCGGCTGCCTGGTCGACCCCGATCCCGCGTCAAGCTCAGCCGAGCCCGCTTACGGCGTGGCCGCGCTGCGCAAGGAGGACCTGCGGGTCCTCGAGACGTGGAACACGCTCGGGCTCCGTGGGACCGGCAGCCACGATGCCATCGCCGAGGACGTGTTCGTGCCGGATCCGTGCCTGTTCTCGCTGCTCGACCCTCCGGCCGTTGACAGGCCCTTGTACCGGTTCCCGGCGTTCGGCTACTTCGCCGCGTCGGTAGCCGCGCCGGCGCTCGGCAACGCCCGCGCGGCAATCGACGACCTTGTCGCCCTGGCCGCCGACAAGGTCGGCCAGGGCTCGACCCGCACGCTCGCCCAACGCCCCCTCACGCAGGCCGCGGTCGCGACCGCCGAGGCGCAGTTGCGCTCGGCCCGCGCGCTCTACTACCAGGCCATCGACGCGGCCTGGGGCGAAGCCCAGCGCGAGGCGCCAGTTGCAGTCTCCGTGCGCAACGACCTGCGGATCGCCGCCACCTACGCGATGCGCGCATCGGCCGACGTCGTCCGGTCGATGTACGACCTGGCCGGGGGCACGGCCATCTACGACGGCAGTCCCCTCCAGCGTCGCTTCCGCGATGCCTTCACGGCGACCGCCCACTTTCAGGTCAACGAGGCCTCCCGCGAGCTGCAGGGGCGGATCTTGCTGGGCCAGCCGGCTGACGTCGCCATGCTGTGAGCGAGCCGCTGGGTGTTCCGGCTCGCGTCCAATCGGCCGCCTTTGCCGAGCACGTTATGGCACCCATCGCTCACCGGCTGGAGTCACGACCAGCTCGTGCGTGAGCGCGCGTGATCGCTGCTCCACGAGGAAGGACACTGCCTGTGCGATCTGGCTCATGTCCCCAAGCGCCTCGCGCGGCGTGTCGCGGGTGAAGTCCACCGTCTTGGGCGACTCGATCGTCGCGTCGACCGCCAGCAGCGCGACGTGGATGCCGTCCTGCCTGAGCTCCTGAGCCGCCGCCTGTACGAGCGCCCGGGTGGCGAACGCTCCGGCGGCCCACAGGCCCTTGCCCGGGATCGCGCGACGGGAGGACCCGCCCGTGATCTGGATCAGCGCGCCTCCGTCGCCTTCCCGTAGGGCCTTGGCGCCCACCGAGAGGAACACGAACGCCTGTTGTGCCACCGCCACGGCCCAGCCCTGGAAAGCCTCCAGGTCGGCCGCGGCGAGGTCGCCGCCGCCAAATGGACCCGGCGCCGTCGGCCGCGCCGCGGTGACCGCGTTCACGACAGCGTCAAGCGAGCCAAACTCCTCTCTCGCCAGCGTCAGCGCCCCGCTCAGTGAGGTCATTTCCGCCGCATCCGCACCGATCGCCAGGGCGCCCCTCTCTCGCACGCGCTCGAGCGTGTCCTCGCTTCGCGCCACCCCCGCGACGTTCCAGCCCAGCTCGCGAAAGTGATCAACGATCGCTCCGCCCAGGTTCCGCGCGCCCAGGATCACCACAGTCTTTGCCATTTCTCGCTCCTTCTCGGCCGTACTAACCGACCAAAATCGGGGTGCACCGGATCTGATCTGAGTTATGGATAATGCCGTCCGCAGCGTCCGAAGCAGGTGGACCCAACGAATTGGAGGTACGGGATGCCGCGTCGTATCAACCTTCGCCGCGATAGGGGCACTCGCGGCTCTACTGGTCACGGCCAGCTCGGCGGCCGCCGCTCCCCGGAGGGCGGCGCGCGCCGCGGCGGCCACGCAGGCGATCGACTGGGGGCAGTGCTCGGAGTCTGATCTCCAGGCGGCCGGCGCCCAGTGCGGCTACGTGTCGGTGCCGCTGAGCTACAGCGACCCGGCCGGGCCGCAAATCAAGATCGCGGTCTCACGCATCGAGCACACCTCGAGCGCGAAGCACTACCAGGGCGTCATCATTACCAACCCGGGCGGTCCCGGCGGATCGGGCCTCGACCTCAACACGTTCCTCATCCCGGTTCTGCAGCAGGAGGGCTTCAACGGCGCGGCCGACGACTACGACTGGATCGGCTTCGATCCCCGCGGCGTCGGCTCGAGCATCCCGACGATCAGCTGCGACCCGAACTACCTCGGTCCTGATCGCCCGAACTACGTGCCGTGGACGCCGTCGCTGCTCGACACCTGGGAGACGCGCTCGGAGGGCTACGCCTCCGCCTGCGCAAGCCAGAGCGCCGAGCAGACCGCGCTGCTGCACAACATGACCACGGTCGACAACGCCAAGGACGTCAACTCGATCCGCAAGGCGCTGGGCGTCAGCCAGATCACCTACTACGGCTTCTCGTGGGGGACCGATCTAGGCCAGACGTACGCCACCCTGTTCCCGAAGACGCTGCGGCGGCTGATCCTTGACAGCAACGTCAACATGACGCGGCCCGGGTTCGACGACTTCAACCTCGACCAGGACCCGCCGTTCAACACCAACGAGGACAAGTGGTTCGCCTGGCTGGCGAAGTACAACGACGTCTACCACCTCGGGGCCACCCAGAGCGCTGTCGAAACGCTCTTCTACAACACCGAGGAGTCGCTGGAGAACAACCCGGCCGGCGGCGTCGTCGGCCCCGATGAGTGGGTGGACACCTTCGAGGATGCCGCCTACTACGAGGAGACCTGGGTCGAATGGGGCCAGGTGTTCTCCGACTACATCAACGACCACAACACCCAGGAGCTCGTCGACCTCTACGACGCCGTTGACGGCCCCGGCAACGACAACGAGTTCGCGGTCTACCTGTCCGTCCTGTGCACGGACTCGGCTTGGCCGACGAACTGGAACCGGTGGACGTCCACCTCGTGGGCGACGTTCGAGATTGCCCCGTACGCGACATGGGGCAACACGTGGTTCAACGGTCCCTGCCAGTCGTGGCCGGT
>Ga0116218_1000168_pt1 | contig 48487 bp, 34 predicted proteins | sample Sb_taG_2_FD_88966 | JGI IMG/M metagenome (GOLD analysis project Ga0116218, IMG submission 88966) | Peat soil microbial communities from Weissenstadt, Germany - Sb_50d_5_LS metaG | ecosystem: Environmental > Terrestrial > Soil > Wetlands > Peat | place: Germany: Weissenstadt | collected 2010-09-21 | reverse complement strand
GTCTTGGTTTCGACGCGTTGAACGCCGTTCGAAGCCGAAGACCCGCCCTGCGCGCGGGTGGCTTTGCAAGCCTTGCACCGCTTGGGCTCGTTCTTGAAGCCCTTGTCGGCGAAAAACATCTGTTCGCCGGCGGTGAAGACAAACTCCGCCCCGCAGTCCGCGCACTTCAGGACTTTGTCATGAAATTCCATGGGCCGCTCCGTGGCCTGGCTAGGACAGGTCAGGCGGCGCGACAGGCCATGTCAGACGAAACTGGGACCTGGGGAAGGATGCGGTTCCCGTTGGCCGGCTGGCACGATATTGCCTGAGGAAACCCAATGAGTTGGATCGCCTAATCCTGCTCACGCCGCTGCTTTTTGCGGAGGCGTTTACGCGAGAGGGCGGCTTTGGCACGACGCCGCTCACCGGGCTTCATGAAGTAAGAGTGCTTCTTGATTTCCTTGATGATGTCTTCGGATTGCACTTTCCTCTTGAAGCGACGGAGAGCGTTCTCGAGAGACTCACCCTCCTGAATGACAACTTCAGCCACGCGTATTCACCCCCATCCCGGATCGAGTAAATTAAATGTTCTGGTAAGGCACTAATTATAACCGGCTTTCCCCAAAACCGGCAATGCGTGCTGGTTCTATCCTTGCCAGAACTCGAAGTCAAGTGATAATTGAGGAGATACCCGCTCTTCGAGGATCGTTGGGCTGCGTGATTACCAGTTTAGTACTCTTGGCTTGGGGAGCCATGAGTACGGTCCGAGCGGTTCGATCATTCGCACAACATTATTGCGCAGCGCTGACGCAGCCGGCTGCGTCAAATTCCTGCAGCTTGCGGGTGGCTTCGTCGTTCCCTTTTTGTGACGCCGCCAGGAGCAGGACTCGGCCTTGCGCGCAGTTTTGCGGGACGCCATCGCCGCGGATGTAGAGATCGGCGAGCACAATATTTGCGGCAGTATCGCCCTTGCGAGTCGCGGCCCAGAGCCACTGCGCGGCGGTGGAAGCATTACGCCCACTGCCGTCTTCGCGCAGGTAGGCGAGCGCCCTTGCGAATTCCGACGTGGAGGGCCTGGTGAACACTGGCGTTTCCGTACGTACAGGCTCGGTCCGCGCAGGCGCGGGCGCCGCGACGCGAGCTTTCACTATGCGTGCCGGAGTCTTCTTCGGCGGCGGGCTGGGCTCGGCCGGCGTCTCGCGCTGGGTGAATTCGGGGGTCGCGTTCGCGGTGAAATAATTCGCGGGGGAATTGAATTTGTCGCGGTAGCTGAACATCAGCAGCCCAATGAGCAGGACGGCAGTAATTCCCAGCAGGATGCGAATGTCGCTCGAAGTCGGCTCCACGGGAACGACGGTGGAGATAGCCGTCGAGGAAGCGCGCTTGGTGGCGCTTGCCGCGTCCGTGATCTTGCTGCGGAACGACTGCAGCAGCTCGAGCTGACGCCAATTGCGTGCGGGGCGCGAAGCGCGCTTGGCTGCCGGTTCTACGCGAACGAAGTTGGATGAAAGCTGCGGCGAAAGTCTTTTTGTGACGGTTGCCTTACGCGCCAGCTTGCCGCGGAAAGTCTGCAGTAGCCCGAGTTGCCGGAACTGGCGCGCGGCGCGCCTGGTGCGATCCACGGATGTCGAAGCAGCGGCTTGCGTGGCGCGAGTTGCGCGCGCAGCCGTTGCCGCCAGCGCTGCGACTGCATCGCGGGAAAATCGCGCGGTCGACGTCACGGCAGTGTTAGCAGCGCCTACGATTTCTGACAACGCGGAGGCGAAGCTCTGCCGAATCGCGAGTATGTACTCGCGCATTCGGGAGCCTACCTTGGGGCGCCAACTTTCACGGACCACCGGCGATTCGGCCGCTCGCCATGGCGCTCCCGCGGACCACGGACGAACGTCGATTTCAATTTGCGGGACGGGTTCAGCTATTTGCTCTGCAACGAGCTCCGGAACCTGCGCCGCCGGCTGAGGGGCCGGCTCGATGATCACCGGCGAGGAATTGGACACGGCAGCGGCCGGAGGAAGCTCGGGAGGAACAGTCAAAGGCCATTCTGAATCCTCGGAGGCGATAGCATGACGGAGCATCGACAACATTCCGCTGACGCGGTTCACGGTTAGCCCGAATTGCGCGAATTTATTTTCCGAAGCTGCTTCCGATCGCGGAACGGGCGGGGAATCCGGCCGAGCGTCGCGTGCCGGCCGCGGCGGAATTTTCGCAGTGTGGGGCGAAGGAAGAGGGGCGCGGCGGTGAATGGGAGGAATCGAGGCGCCCATCGAAGGCTTTTTCGGAAAAGTGTCTCGCGACAGATTCGCTGGGGCGCTCGCACGGAATTCCGGAGCGGGCGGGATCGGCTGAAGGTTGTCGAGAGTGGCCGGAGACCTCGCGAACAGCTCTTCGGGATGGGGACGCTGGAGAGATGTAAGGATGTTATCCAAAAGACTCTCGAGTGGGCCGGGATCGGTGTGCGGCAGATTTTGAAGCTGCCCCTCGAAATCGTTCTCTGGCGAGCTGTCCTGGGATTGGAGCTCAAGGTGAGATACGGATTCCGGCGGCGGCTCGTCGAGTTTTGCCGGGGGAGTGTCCACGGACACGCCGACGAGCCGCTGGCGGGAGAGCCAAGTGCGCAATTGCGCGCGCGCCTGTTTGGACGGCTGCGTGAATTTCAATCCGCCGCAGCGCTTGGTGTCGTCAATCCATGCCAGCTCGCCGGAAACTTCGATATGGTTTGCCGAATCGAGCACGAACCAGAGTTGAATGCGTCCACGCTCTTCGACCGGCGCGACGACTTGAAAGCGGAGGCCGGATTCGCAGACGTCCACGAGAGTGCCGCCGTTATCGGGCTCGAATTTGACGTAGGTGAGTCCGGTTGGTTTCGCTCTCGGGGCGCGACGCCGCTCAGGCGGGTAATTTGCCTGCTGCTTGGCCGGCCCGGAGAACGCCGGTTGATCTGGTCCCGTAGAGGGCACTGCTCATCCTTGACCACCGCAAGCTCGCCGCGCGGCTGGCGGGGTAGAATAAAAATAGCGCGCTCGAGTGGGCGCAAATATGCTACTCAATCAGCAAGCAATCCGGCAACCAATGATTTGGCCGAGGTTTAGCAGCTTTTTGCAGGCCGCAAGTGACAGCAGGGGCGCAGAGCTTAGCAGCATTTTGCGCAATAGCGAGAAAGAATTGCGCAATCCTGCCCGAACAGAACTAGAATAATTGTCCCCGGCGGTGGAATTTCATGGGGCGGATGGTTTATGTCGGCGATGCGCGAAGCGCTGGGAGTATTGCTCGCGGGAGGGCAGGGCGAGAGGCTCTGGCCATTGACGCGCGACCGCGCGAAGCCTGCCGTGCCATTCGGCGCGGTGTACCGGATTATTGACATCACCCTCTCGAATTGCCTCAACAGCGATCTGCGCCGCGTTTTCGTCCTAACGCAGTACAAAGCGCTGAGCTTGAACCGGCACGTGCGGCGCGGTTGGTCGTCGCTGATGGGACATGGCGACTTCATGGAAGTCCTGCCGCCGCAAATGCGCGTCTCGACGCATTGGTATCAGGGCACGGCCGACGCGGTCTATCAGAATATCTACTCGATCGGCAGCGAAGCTTCGAGCTACGTTTTCATTCTTTCGGGCGACCACATCTACAAGATGAATTACCGGAAAATGCTCGATCAGCATCGCGATTCCGGCGCCGAGGTGACTTGCGCGACACTCGAAGTGGATGTGGAGGAGGCGGCGCGGCGCTTCGGCGTGATTGAAACCGATCAGAATTGGCGGATCATCGGATTCGAAGAGAAGCCTGCCAAGCCGAAGCCTTCGCGGATTCATCCCGGCAAAGTGAACGCTTCGATGGGCGTGTACATATTCAATACGCAGCTTCTGGTGCCTATATTGATAGCAGATGCCGAGGACACGCAGTCGAGCCACGATTTCGGGAAAGATATCATCCCGAAGATTCTGGGAAAGCATCGCGTGTTTGCTTACAACTTCCGCGATGAAAATAAGAAAGAGACTTCGTACTGGCGCGATGTGGGGACGATTGACGCCTACTACGAAGCCAATATGGATTTGGTCGCCGTGTCGCCGGTGTTCAACCTCTATGACAAAGGCTGGCCGCTGCATACTTGGCAGCAGCAATATCCGCCGGCGAAATTTGTTTTTGCCGATCCGGATCGCATGGGCATCGCGCTGGATTCGATCGTGGCGGGCGGCTCGATTGTTTCGGGCGGCCGCGTGAAGGGCTCGGTGCTGGGTTACGACGTGCGCGTGAACAGTTACTGCGATGTCGAAGATTCGATCATCTTCAATCACGTAACCGTGGGCCGGCATTCGCGCATACGGCGCGCCATCATCGATCGCCACGTGAGCCTGCCTGAAGGCACCGTGATCGGTTACGATGTAGAAGCCGATCGCAAGAAGTATCAGATCACCGATGATGGCGTGGTGATCGTCGTGCGCCAGGAATCCATGCTCGAAGAGCCAGAGTAGAACGCAGGATTTTTTAGTTTTCGCTGTCATCCCGAACGAAGTGAGGGATCTGCATTTTCTGATTCGATGAAACGAGTACGGCGCCAAGCGATTCTCTGAATCCCCTTCACAGCACGCCGACGAAATTCTCGGGAGCTTAGGAATGTCCACAAAAATTCAGTCTGTGCACGGGCGCGAGATTCTCGATTCGCGCGGCAATCCGACGGTCGAAGCCGATGTTGTACTCGAGGGAGGAATTCGCGGGCGCGCGGCCGTGCCGTCGGGAGCCTCGACGGGCGAACATGAGGCGCTTGAGCTGCGCGATGGCGATAAGTCGCGCTATGGCGGCAAAGGAGTATTGAAGGCCGTCGGGAACATCAACACCGCGATTGCAAAAGCGGTTGCTGGATCGGACGCCGGCGATCAAAAGGCGCTCGATCAGAAGATGATCGATCTCGACGGCACGCCGACCAAAGGCAAGCTCGGTGCGAATGCGATCCTCGCGGTTTCGATGGCGGCTGCGCGCGCGGCCGCGACCGCCGCCGGATTGCCGCTTTACAAATATCTCGCGCGGTATTCAAGCGATCAGTCGGCAAACAAGCTTCCCGTCCCGATGATGAATATTCTGAACGGCGGAGCGCACGCCGATAATTCTGTGGATGCTCAGGAATTCATGGTGATGCCGGTTGGCGCGCCGAGTTTTCATGAAGCGCTGCGCTGGGGCGTCGAAGTGTTTCACGCGTTGAAGGCTGTGCTGCACAAAAATGGCTATTCGACCGCGGTGGGAGATGAGGGCGGCTTCGCGCCGAATTTGAAATCGAACGATGAGGCCATCGAGAGAGTTCTCGAAGCGATTACCGCAGCGGGATACAAGCCGGGCGAGCAGATTGCCATCGCCATCGATCCGGCGGCGAGCGAGTTTTACGACAAGACAAAAAAGAAATACGTTTTCAAGAAATCCGACAAGTCCGAACGCACATCGGAGCAGATGATCGCGTTCTGGGAGAATTGGGTGCGGCAGTATCCGATTGTTTCGCTCGAGGACGGCCTTTCCGAGGAAGATTGGTCCGGCTGGAAATTGTTAACGCGCGATCTGGGGAAGAAGCTGCAGTTGGTGGGCGACGATATTTTCGTGACGAATCCTGAAATGTTCGCGCGCGGCATAGGCGAGAAAATCGGCAACGCCATTCTCATCAAGTTGAATCAGATCGGCACGGTGACGGAAACCATTGCCGCCATCGAGATGGCGCGCAAAGCCGGCTACGCGTCGGTGGTATCGCACCGCTCGGGCGAGACCGAGGACACCTTCATCGCCGATTTCGCAGTAGGTCTCGGAACTGGCCAAATTAAGACGGGGTCAGCCTCGCGCACTGATCGCATCTCCAAATACAATCAACTCCTGCGCATCGAAGAAGAATTGGGCGCCAGCGCGAAGTTCCTTGGTCGCTCCGCGCTCGCTGGTCGCTCCTAGAGTAGCGCCGGCGTCCCCGCCGGCATCTTACGACGGACAAGTGCGGCAAAGGCTGTAAGCGTCCGCGGAGCGCCGTGTCAAAAAGCCTCGCTAGTTGCGCTGAGTGATCCGCGCGTGAGTTCTGCATGTGGCAGGTTGGTGCTCGTCGGATGCCGGCGGGGACGCCGGCGCTACCGCCGAAGCTGCGCCGTAGGCGCTGCAACTCCAAATGACTTCGCTTCATTTCATCTCGTTTTTGTAAACGACTCCTTCTTTCATTACGAAGCTGACGCTATCCAGCGCTTTGATATCCTTCAGCGGATCACTCGTCACTGCGATCAGATCTGCATATTTCCCGGGCTCAATGCTGCCGATGCGGTCGCTCCATCCCAAAAGCTCGGCGGCGCTCGAAGTTGCCGTGCGAATGGCCTGCATCGGAGTCATGCCGTATTCCACGTAGTAATGAAATTCCTGCGTTTCATTCATCTCCGTCCAGGCGAAGCCGCCGGCATCCGTGCCGAAGACGATCTTCACATTTTTCTTCAGCGCGCGGCCGAATGCGTCGCGCTCCGTGTTCACCATCTTGATCCAGTTGCCGCCGCGTCCCGGAGCTACGGCTGCACCGACCATCACGGTCGGCACCCAGTAAGTTCCTTTGCGGGCGATTTCATCAATTTCTGCGTCTGTCAGGCCGTCGCCATGCTCGACCGAATCCACTCCGGCGCGTAATGCCGCGGCGATGCCGTCTGAGCCGATGGCGTGCGCGGCAACGCGATGCCCCAGCCGATGGGTCTCGTCCACAATCGCGTGGGCTTCTTCGTCCGTGAAATTCACGATGCTATGAAGCACTCCATCGGCTTCATAGTGATAGCCGTGATCGGAGTAATATTTGATCCAGTCCGCGCCATGCGAGAGCTGCTCGCGCACGGCGAGCCGAGCGCCTTCCACGCCGTCAACCGGCTGCACACCGTGCGGCAATTCCAGTTCCCACGAAAAGCCGAGCAGCGGATACATTCCTGTGGGCGCCATCGCGCGCGTCGAGACAAACATTCGCGGCCCGGGCACTTCGCCGCGGTTGATCGCCGTCTTCACGTCCACGTCGGCGTACATTGCGCCCTCGGTTTCCAGATCGCGCAGCGCCGTGAAACCGTGGTCTAGGGCAATCTTCGCATTGCGCGCAGCGAGAATCGCGCGATAGGGAATCGATTGCTTCAGAAGCTGCACGTCGTAATCCTCTTCGGTGACGTCGCCCTGCAAGAGAATGTGCGTATGCGCATCGATTAGGCCTGGCAGCACGGTGGCGTTCGAGAGATCGATCACCTCGACTCCCGACGGTGGAGAGCCGCCTGGCGTCACGCTCGTAATCTTGCCGTCTTCGATCAAGATAAGCGCGTTGGCGACTGCGTTGTCGCTCTTCCCGTCAATCAGCTTGCCGGCGCGAATGGCGACGTTCTTCTTGGCCGCCGGCGATGCGGAACTCTGCGCCAGGCCCGCTGCGGCCAGGATCAGAGTCAGCGCGCACGCCGTCGCTGTCATTCGTTTCACATCGTGTCGAATCATTTTTCACCTCGCGTTGGATCGAAAATCTGAAGGGGCCTATCGGTCCTTTGAAGCCGGCCTGTCATCGTCATCCGCGTCTGCCGGAAACACGTTGTGCTGCGGCGGAGGCATGGGCCGCTCGCCCATGCGATCGCGCCAGAGAATCTCGTTCAATTTCGCAGCGTCGGCCTGATCCGCATGGCTGAAATCCATCATTTCAGATTCCTTCGCGCCGGGCGCGTTCGGTGAATTCATCTGATAAATCAGGCCATTATCGCGATTGCGATAGTTGGCACGAAATGACGCATGATGTCCGTCGCCGGAGAAAAGAGAGGCAATCACGGGCGCCTCGGCGTCATTGTGATTCATAGGCGGAAGTCCCAGCAGCGCTTCGAGTGTGCGCACCATGCTCACGGTGGTGTAGAAGCCGCTCTCGACAAAAGGCTTCGCGGTCGAAGCCGGCGAATACGCGCTGATCAGCAGCGCCGTGCTGCGATGCGCGTCCACGTGATCGGGGCCGTCCTGCGCGTCATCTTCGAGAATCAAAATCGCCGTGTCCTGCCAGTACGGACTGTTCGAAACCGCTTCGACGATCCGGCCGACGGCTAAATCGTTATCGGCGACTGCCGCCGCAGGCGTTGCGTAATTCGGGTGCGTGCCGGAGGTGTGATCATTCGGAATGCGCAGCATCACGTAATTCGGCAGCGTCGCGCCTGTCCCCTCCTTGCGCGCGCGCACGAAGCCCTCGAATTCATTCAGAAACTCATCCACGCGAAGCTGGTCTGGAAATTGCGTTTCGAAATCCGGGAAGCGCGGATCGAAATGATTCCGCAATTCCGGCTTGGTCGCAATATTTCTGGCAATAAGCGGCACCGGCCAAGGCCAGGGGCTCGGCGAGCCATGCGGCTGGCCGAAATTCGCAGGCAGCGGCTCACCTTTCTGGATTGCCGCCTTGGGACAGGAATGTCCGGCCGGCGAAGGCATGCCTTGCCTTGGCGATGCTGTCTTTTCGAGCTCATTACACCACTTCGTGGTCACAAATTCGCCGTAATGGCGATAGCTCAGCCGGTGCTGCGCGACGTCGGTCCAGATGTATCCGGTTCCCGTCTCGTTCACATCGGGCATGTCGTTCTCGAGAGGAATCAGATTCGCATTCTCGCCCTCGTAATCGTAAGTGCGTTCTTCATTATTGCGATAGCCGGGCTGAATCGCTTTCTCCAGATAATCGCTAGCAATCGCGGCCGTGGACCAATTGTGGCCGTCGCCGGAAACCTCGCCGCTGTCGTAGAAATTGTCGAGGATGCCAAACTCGCGCGCGAGCTGATGCTGATTCGGCGTGATGTCCTCGCCGTACATCGTGAGCGATGGATCGCCGTTCGCGCCTTTCAGATCTCCGAAGATCTGATCATACGTGCGATTTTCCTTGATGATGTATATCACATGATGAATCAGGCTTTTCCCTTCAGGGAAGGGCAGCCGCTGATCAGCGCCGGTTCCGAAATTCGTAGCCGCCACTGTTTTCGTCGTCTCCGGCAGGTTGCGCTCGATCTCCTTCACATTCACGGTGGCAAGCGAGCCGTGGAGCAGTTCGAAAATGTAATCGTACTTGCCGTTGTTGCCGCTCCCGTCGGGATGCAGGACGTGGTTCGTCGGCGCGGTGCCGCGCCCCTTGCCGCACGCGATGATGAGTTCATCGCCGTGTAGCGCGAGCGCTTGCGGATACCACTCAGTTGGAAAAAATCCAAGCGGTTCCCGCGGCGGCAGCTTTGCCGGAATTCGGCCCGAGCGCGCCGCGCCGCTTTGATTTTCGGACGCATCGAGAACTGCGATAGCATTTGCGCCCGAATCTGCAACGTATAGCCGCGTTCCCGCGCTGTTCAGTGCCAGCGCCACGGGCTCGACGCCGAGGAGCTTCTGCCCCGGCAGCCGTGCGGAGAGATATGCCTTGACGCCGCCGGACTTCGTGTCGATCACCGCCACGTCGTCTGAATTTGCGAGCGCCACATAGAGCCGTGAATCATCGGCGTTGAGCAGCAGCGCCGTCGGATGCGAGCCCGAGGCCGTATGCGACACCGGCCTGTGCAGCGGAATCATTCGCGCGAGCGTGTTGTGAACGAGATCGATGTCGGCAACGCGAGACGAATTCCACAGGCTGACGTAAGCGCGGCTGCCATCGCGTGTGACCGCCACTCCGTACGGATACGATCCTGGCACCACGCGCTCCGTGCTGAGATCGAAGCGATGCAAAATCCTCCCGGACGCGGCGTCGAGCAAAATCGCCTCATCGGATAAATTCGCGGCGACGAGAAGTTGATCTCCGCCGGCCCTCTTCACGACGCCTATTCCCGCAGGGTAGGGAATTACCTCGTTTGGTTTCAGTTTTTTATTCAGCGGCGCAGCGACTTTTTGTTCCGCCACCGTCTCAAGTGGTAGCTTGAAGAATTTCTCCGGCGCGATTTTTCCGGAATCAAACGAGTAAACGATGATGCCGTTGCCCAAGCTCGCTTTTTCCGTGGCGGCAGGATCGGTCAGCGAGCCGACCGATGCATACACATGACGTCCGTCGGAGCTGAACGCTAGCCCGAGAAAGTACGATTGATGGGCGTCGAGATCGAGCCGCTCGTCTGGAAAATCCGCGATCGTCTTCGATGCCAGATCGAGCACTGCGAGCGATTGTTTGAACCAGGATTCGGCCGTGCCGTAGCCGCCATTCAACGCGACGGCGTATTTTCCATCCGGGCTGAGAACCAGATTCGCGGGGAAGCTGTTCACTCGCCGGGGCCGGCCGGGGATCGCCGCGGCGAGCCGCTTGCTGGTCGGGAGTTTCTGCTCGGCCGCGCGGTCATCGCGATCCTGGCCGGATAGATCAGCCGCAAGTCCCGCGCCAATCACTGCAGCGAATATTGCGATGAAAATTCCGAGGCGATGGCGGGGCACAGGCCCGCGGAAAGTGAAAGCGGCCTGCATCCTATTCACGCGGCTCCGCGAATCGATCATGCCAAAGGAGCGCGGCTAGCCATCGGCCGGCTGGATTTTTCCGCCATCCACTCATCGATTCGCCCGAGAGCCTTCTGCAATACTGCGACGTCTCCTCCGAATCCGATGCGGAAATAGGAATCCATCCCGAGTTGGTCGCCGGGAACGATCAGCACTCCCTTCTTCGTGCGCAGCTCTTCTCCCATTTCGGCGGAGTTCCATCCGGTGTTGTAGCCGAACCAGGCAATCGCTCCGGCGCGCGGCGGAATGTGCGTCAGCAATCCTTCGTGCTTGGCGGCCCAATCACGCATGATGGGATAGTGCCGCCGAACGATGTCGCGGGTGCGCGCGATGATGCGCGCATTGCGCGCCGGCTCGAGCGCCAGAAGAGCAAGCCGCTCGGTCGGCATCGTCGGCGCCATGCTCGCGTAGTCGTGATAAGTCCAAAGTTTGTCGATCATCGCTGGCGGTCCGATGATCCATCCGGTGCGCAAGCCGGGCAAGCCATAGGCCTTTGAAAGCCCGCCGGTGCAGAACAGGCGATCGTAGCCGCCCCACAGGCTCGGAGTCGTCTCGCCCTCGAGTTCCGCGCCGCGATAAACTTCATCCCCAAGAACGTACGCGCCGACTTTCGCCGCCGCCGCACAGATCGCTTTGCACGCCTCGGCGCTCAACGTCGCGCCGGTTGGATTATTTGGATTGCACAAAGCGATGAGCTTGGTCTTGTTGGTGATCAAGCGCGGCAACTCGTCGAGGTCCGGCGCCCAGCGAAGTTTCTCGCGCAGCCAGAGCGGCTTTACGGTCGCGCCAAAAGCCTGCGCCAGGCCCTGAATCTGCACGTAGTTCGGCAGCATGAAAACAACTTCATCGCCCGGCTCGAGCAGCAGCCAGCTCACGAGAAAGTTCGCCTCCGCGCAACCCGCGGTCAATATTGCATTCTCCGCGCGCGCTCCTGGATACAGCGCCGCAATGCGCCCGCGCAATTCTTCAGTGCCGTTGGTCTGCGGATAGCCGAGCCGCAATCCGAGAAGCATTTCCGCCGCCGCGGGTTCATCGAGCAGGTCGCGGATCACCATCGGCTCGACGCCGCTCTCGGAAATATTCAACTCGACGCGATTTTCCCAGACCGACTGCCAGCGCTCGAGTTCAAACGGTGCAATCTGCATTGGAGGCCTCTCGATTGAGCAATTCTGCCGGATTCAGCGAGATGTGGATTAAACCGCAATGCAGGCCAAACCGAAAGTAAATTCAGTGCCGCGCTGTTTGTAGGGGAGGGTCTTTAGCCCGCCCGCAATTCGGCCCTCTCGCGCCATCAGTCGATTCCGTATTGCTCGACGCGACATCAAGCGAGAGAATGTCGCAGGTCCCTGGGAGCCCTAATGAAATATGCAGTAGGAGTCGCCAGCCTCGCCATCGTCTCGCTCTTAGTTGCGGTCTCAAGCGCCCGCTGGCGAGTTGAGCCGATCTCCGCGGCCGAAGCCCCCGACAATACGCCGGTGACGCTGCGGTTCGCCGTCTCGGGCGATTCCCGCAATTGCGGCGACGTGGTCATGCCCGGCATCGCTGCAAAAGTGATCGCAGATCAAGCCGCCTTCTACTGGCATCTCGGCGACTTCCGCGCCATTTATACCTTCGATGAAGATATGCAGCACGAGCCTGAGCACCTCGCCAAGCCCATGACCATCTCCGCATACCTGACTAACGCTTGGCCCGACTTTCTCGAAAATCAGATCGTGCCGTTCGGAAACCTTCCGGTTTTTCTCGGCATCGGGAATCACGAAACCAGTCCGCCGAAAACCCGCGCCGAATTGATCCCCCAGATTGCCGATTGGCTTGATGCTCCCATTCTTCGCGAGCAGCGGCTTCGCGACGATCCCCGAGACTATCGCCTCAAGACCTACTACCACTGGATGATGGCGGGCGCAGATTTCATCAATATGGATAACGCGACGCCCGAACAATTTGACGCGGCGCAGATCAACTGGTTCGAAGGCGTTCTGGCGCGCGATGATGCCAATAGCGCCGTCAAGACAATCGTCGTGGGCATGCACGAGGCGCTGCCCGACAGCATATCCGCCGGCCACAGCATGAACGAATCTGCCACCGGCACAGAGAGCGGCCGGCGCGTTTATCAGGATTTGCTTCGAGCGCAAAACGACGCTCACAAGCGCATCTATGTTCTCGCCAGCCATTCTCACTACTATATGGAAAATGTTTACAACACTCCGAGCTGGCGCGCGCATGGCGGAGTCTTGCCCGGCTGGATTGTCGGCACTGCGGGCGCGGTTCGTTATGCGTTACCCGACGACCGTTCGGGCGCTCGCGCGGCAATGACGAACGTCTATGGCTATCTTTCTGCCACTCTGCATGCCGACGGCGGAATCGGCTTCGAATTCCGAAAGCTCAATGAAAAAGATATTCCCGCTTCCGTCGCCAGCCGTTTCACGCCGGATTTCGTCCACTGGTGCTTCGCGGAGAATTCCAACGCTCGCACCGACGCCGACGTGCATTAGCCATTGCGGCGCGACGCGTTCGATATGCGTAATCGTCTCCGATAAAAATTCGGCACTGAGCCATGTCGCGATATAATCAATGCATGGCCAGAGGATGGGAAAGCAAAGCCGTTGACGCCCAGATCCACGACGCTTCCGAGTCCCATAAAAACAATAACCCACGGAATCTTTCACCCGAACAAATCGACATAGTTCGTCAGAGGAAAGTCCTCGAGTTGTCGCGCGTGCGCGTGGCGAGTGACCTCGAGAACAATCCGGAACCGCGCTATCGCACCCTGCTGCTCCGCGCTCTCGAAGACTTAGACGCACAACTCGCGCGTCTCAAAGCCGCCGGCTAACCAACTTCGCGCCGGTCGCCGCCAGCACCTTGTCCATATGCCGCTGGGGCGGCTCTGCGTGCGTCCTCCAAGCTGCCGGTTTCCTCCCCGCTCGATCCTCCATTCGCCGGTAACCAGCCGCCACTCGCCGATTTCCCCACGACATGTTCGACGCCCGCGACTAACCTCGCCTCATGAACAGTGAAACAACTCTCGGCAATGATTTCACAGTGGGAGAAGACATCATGAAAAACCTGCGAACTTGGGCGGGACCTGCGCTGCTTGCGCTGCTGCTTGCGGCCGGCGGATTGGGGTATGCTCACCTCCACCTGGAGAGCGCCTTTTGGATTCTGCGTGTAGCGGTCGGCTCGATCTGGCGCGTCGCCGCGGGGCAATTCGCCATGTCCTTGCTGAACGCGGGCATCCTGCTCGTGCCCGTCGCGCTGGTGACCCTGGTTCTCGCCAAGGCCGTCGGCGGCAACGCGAAGAATTGACCATCGAACTGAGCGGCGCGAACGGAGGAAACCATGTCTGAAGATAGAGACCGCGATGGCACAGTGATTGGCATGACCGTCAAAGGCCGCCATTCCCGCGGCGGAAGTTTGGTCGTCGGCATCGTACTCGTTGCTCTCGGCGCCATCTTTCTGCTCGAGCGCCAGGGATTGGTCCCCTCCGACCTGCTTTATCATCTGTGGCCGCTCATTCTGGTGATCATCGGCCTGACGAAACTATTTGGCCCGCGTGAAGGCGAAGAGACGGGGGAGCGCGTCTGGGGCACTCTGTTGGTTCTCTTCGGCGCACTGCTCCTAGTCGGAGAATTTGGTTACCCTCAATTCCGGTTCTTTCGCATTTGGCCGTTCGCGCTGATCGTGCTGGGGATCTATGTGGTTTGGTCCACCTTACAAGGCAGGCAGTCTGGGTCGGTATCGTCGGACGCACAACTCGACAGCGTGAACATTTTCGGCGGCGGCCAATATCGCATCGGAGCCAAGAATTTTCGCGGCGGGCGTATCCTGGCGATTTTCGGCGGCTTCGAGCTGGACCTCCGCCAGGCCGACATCGAAGGCGCAGAAGCCGTAATCGAAGTGAACGCGCTTTTCGGCGGAGGGGAAATCAAGGTGCCCGAGACTTGGCACGTTGTCGTCTCCGGCATGGGAATTTTCGGCGGCTATGGTGATGAGACGCGGTCGCCCGTTCCGAATCCAGCCGCGCCCGCTGCGAAAACGCTTATCCTGAAAGGCGTCGCCATGTTCGGCGGCGTGGGCATCAAGAACTAGCGCGGCGAGCCTCATCCAGTGCATCCAATTCTCGGCAATCTCCGGCGATTGACGCTCTATCTCCTCGCGTGGATTCCTCTCGCGGGCCTGGTCGCCTATCTCTTTGTAGCCACCGCGGGATTCCGCTGGGGCGAAGCCATCGCGCTGGTCGCGCCTCTGAGCCTCTTCTACGCCTTTATGTGCCTCTCCGCCTGGTACACCTGCCGGGGAAATCCTCTGGAGCGATCTGGGATTTCATCGCTGGTCGTGGCGCACGGAATCGGAGCGGTCATCGCTGGCGGCTTTTGGGTGCTGTTGGCGCGCGCCCTCGGCTCGGGACTCTCCCGCCTGAACAATTTCACCGCGCTGCAACCGAAGGTTGCGAAGATTACCGCGCTCGTTTTCGCTCTGGGAGTGTTGTTCTATCTCCTTGCGGTCGGACTTTTCTACGTGCTCATAGCCATCGAGGCTTCGCGGCGCGCCGAGCAACGCGCGCTTGAAGCGCAAGTCTTCGCCCGCGATGCCGAGCTGCGCGCGCTGAAAGCGCAGGTCAATCCGCACTTCATCTTCAATAGTCTTCACTCCATCAGTGCGTTGACCAGTTCCGATCCTGCGAAGGCCCGCGAGATGTGCATCCTGCTCGGTGATTTCCTCCGCCGCACATTGGGCCTCGGCGAAAAACATCTGATCCCGCTCGAAGAAGAGCTGGCTCTCGTGCGATCCTTCCTAAGCGTCGAAAAAGTGCGCTTCGGCGCGCGTCTCGAAATGCAGGAGCAAGTGGACGAAAAATCGCTGGATTGCCAGGTGCCGCCGCTGCTCTTGCAGCCGCTGGTCGAGAACGCCGTCGTGCACGGCATCTCGAATCTCGTTGATGGCGGCTGGGTTCGCCTCGTCATCCGTCCTGAGGGCGAGAACTTGGCAATCGTCGTGGAAAACCAATGGGATGCCGAGGCGCCGAAGAAACGCCGCAACGGCCTCGGCCTGGAAAATGTTCGCCGGAGGCTGGCAACGGCCTTCGGCAGCCGCGCGCGCATGGATGCGACCAGCGATGGCGACGCTTTCCGCGTGAGCATGACGCTCCCGGCGGAACGAAAGGCGAGCGCATTGTGAGCGGCGACGCACAAACGAAAATCCGCGCAGTGATCGTCGATGACGAAGAGCTGGCGCGCCAGATGCTCCGCGAACTTCTTCGCGCCCACGGAGAAATCGAAATCGCCGCCGAATGTGCCAATGGCTTCGAAGCCGTAAAAGCGGTAGCCGAGCTGAAGCCCGATCTCCTATTCCTCGACGTCCAGATGCCCAAACTCGATGGCTTCGAAGTTCTCGAGTTGACCGGCACCGACATGGCCATCATTTTCACTACGGCTTACGATCAATACGCCATTCGCGCTTTCGAAGCGCACGCCGTGGACTATCTACTGAAGCCCTTCGGAGCGGACCGCCTGCAATCAGCCTTGACGCGCGCCCGCGAGCGTCTCGGCGGAAAAATCCCCGCTCCGGCAGATCTCGCCGCGGAAGCGCGCCCGCCCGCGCAATTTGCCGAGCGCATCGTGGTGAAAGACGGAACGCGCGTGCAAATCATCGCAGTAGGCAAGCTCGATTACGCGGAAGCGCAAGACGACTACGTCTCGCTCTGCGCCGAAGGAAAAAAGCACCTGAAGCAGCAAACCATCTCGAGCCTTGAGAAAATCCTAGATCCAGCACGGTTCCTGCGCGTCCATCGCTCTTTCATAGTGAATTTAGAGCGAGTGGCAAAAATCGAGCCCTACGGAAAAGATACCCACGTAGCAGTCCTGACCAACGGCGCAAAAATTCCAGTAAGCCGCAACGGCTACGCCCGCCTCCGCGAATTTCTTAAGTAGCGCCGGCGTCCCCGCCGGCATCTTACGACCACAAGCGCCCGCCACATCTCAAAATCCACCGCGGCGCAACCAGTTCAGCCACTAACCACCCATCGTGCTGAAATGCTCCGGCGTGATCTTATACATCACGCGAACTTCCCCAGGCTGCCGGTACGGATAAACCGCCTGCCCCAAATATTTCTGCGACAGCGAATTGATATGCTCGTCCGCGCCTTTTTCGGTGAATTCCGCCACGCGCCCGCGCACTTCCAAATAGCGGTACGGATTCTCCGGATCGGCGATGGCCAGCGCCACGCGCGGATCGCGCTTCATGTTCTTGTCCTTCTGCCTCCCGCGCGCCGTATTGACGCGCACGTACTGCCCGTCGTAATCCACCCAAACGGGCGTCACCTGCACGCTGCCATCCGGCATCAACGTGCCCAAATTGGCGAACGCTTTCTTCTGAAACAGATCGGCGAACTTCTCGGGGACTTTCTCGGCCATGGTTTTCTCCTTCCAAATTAACTAAGACAAATTCACGCGGCGCAGCGCGCCTGCTAATTCGCTTTCGGCGGAGCCGGAGGCGGCGCGGGCATCGCGAACTGCGAATCCTCCACCGGCACGTTCTGCTTCACCTCGCTCACTTGAATTGTAAATCTCTGCCCCGGCCGCGCCAACGTCCAACGATAGGGAATCTTGACGCCGTCCGCGACGCGGTAGTCCGCGAAGTCTACTTGCGACGGATTTCGCCCCAGCGGAGTCTCGGTGTAACGAATCATGCGCACCAGCATCCCGGATTCGGTGTCGAAATACAGCCGTACCGGCGGCTTGCCTTCCTTAATCGCGCGCACGAGATAGGCTTCGTGTTCGCCGATCTTTTCCGCCGGACGCACGAGAAAACTGGTGAAGAGTTGTTTCACGTCGGCGGCAAAGTGCAACTGTGCGTCGAGGCCAGCCACATTGCTTTCCTGCTCCGTCATCGGCCGCACCGGACGGCCTGGATTGCTCAGCCAGCCCTGGTGCCCGTCGAATGCCGTAATGCTGTCGCCGTCACGCGTGTGCATCATCGAGATGCGCTTGTCCGGCGCCTTGGCGAAGATATCGATCGGCACTTCCGGCCCGCCGGGAACGGAGAGCGAAGCCTTTTCGACACGGCTGGTGATTTTCTCCACCGCTTCGCGCCCGCCGACAGCCTGCAGATATTTGTCGAGAATCTCATCGGCCGTCGGCAGCGGCTTCGCGGCGATCGCCTCATTCTCAGCTTCCGGCTTGGGCGGCTCGTCGGAAATAATCGGCGTGCCGACCGGATCGTTCGCGCCGCGATGGCAGGTAAAGCAGGTGACTTCGCGATTGCCTTTAAAGTTCTCCTTGTTGATGGCCATCATCATCAACATCATTTCGCGCGCCGTCTTCTTGGTCTGCTTGTCGTCCTTGTCCATTGCTCCCTGCACGTGGCAGAACTCGCATTCCACGCCGAGAGAAGCGGCGATGAATTGCATCGCCGGAATAAGCTGATCGGCCGGCAAATCCTTGAGCACCTGAATATTCTTGAACTGCTCCTGCGTCGATTTCGGCTTGGCGCCCGCAGGAGCCTGCGCTCTTGCGTGACCTCCGGCAAAAGCGAACGCCAGCGCGCCCGCGAATCCCAGCCCCGTTGCCAACGATTTGCCCATCTTCCGATTCATCCTCGTTCCTCCGCACTCAAGCCGAAAGAGTGTATCAAACGCTTCGCGCCAGTAGCACAGGCACTCCTGCCTGTGTCCGCCTGTTCCTCTGATTCGATGATAGCCGCGGGCGAGAAAGCACACAGCCAAGTGTGGGCTGTGCTACATCCTGCGTCGGCGAATTGCGCCGATTGCCGTAGAATCAAATCGATATGACGAGCGGGACATCGAGAGAGTTGCAGTTCGCCGCCATCGCCCTTGCCTCGTTCTTCTTCGCAACGAAAATCGCCGGACCATCTCGAATTGCAGTCGCCGCTCCGCAGTCACAAGATTCAACCAAGGCGCATCCGACTTTCTACCGCGACGTCCTTCCGATCCTCCAATCTCACTGCCAAAGCTGCCACCGCAGCGGCGGAATCCCCGCGCTTCCACTCGAAACCTTTGAGCAAGCCGAGCGCAAAGCCGCCGCGATTGCCGATGCCGCCGCAAGCCGCACCATGCCGCCATGGTTCGCCGATGCAAAGATCGGCCGCTTCTTGAACGATCCCTCGCTCTCGGACGACGAAATCACTGCGCTAGTCGCTTGGTTTGAGTCAGGCGCGCCAGCCGGCAATCTGGCGGACGCTCCTCCTCCGCGCCACTGGAATGCCGGTTGGAACATTCCTCAGCCGGACAAAATCGTGCAGATGCCGGTCGCGGTACATATCCCCGCGCAAGGCACAGTCGAATACACCTACGAAATCGTTCCCACTGGTTTCACCGAGGACAAATGGGTGCAGAAGGTCGAGGTACATCCCTCAAGCCCCGAGCACCTCCATCACGCGGTCGTGTACGTTCGCCCGCCCGATTCGAAATGGCTGCGCGGCGCGCCGGTGGGCACGCCTTTCACCGCCCCCATGTTCGCCGATGAAAAGCTGCGCCGCGATGCGCGCTGGACCGACAGCGACGTCCTACTCGTTTACGCGCCGGGAAGCTCGCCGGATGATTGGCCCCCCAACATGGCCAAGTTCATCCCCGCGGGTTCCGACCTCGTCTTTCAAATCCACTACACCACGAACGGCCGTGCCGCCGAAGATCAAACCAGCGCCGGGCTCATCTTTGCCAAGACGCCCCCGCCGCAACGTGTTCTGACGCTTCAGCTCACCAACGACAAATTCGTCATTCCACCCGGCGTGGATGATTTCCGCGTTGAAGTCCACGGCACGCTGCCGAATGATTGCACGCTGCTCAGCTTCTTCCCGCACATGCACCTGCGCGGCAAGCGCTTCGAGTACAACATCGTCCGCAAAAACGGCAGCCTCGAACCGCTCCTCCGCGTCAATTATCACTTCCACTGGCAAATGAGCTATCGCCTGGCCGACCCGCTCCCGCTGAAAGCCGGAACGACGCTCCAGGCCGTAGCCTGGTACGACAATTCCACCAAGAACCCGCACAACCCGGATGCATCCCGCTCGGTCATCTGGGGCGATCAAACCACGGATGAAATGATGGTGGGTTTCTTCGACGTAGCAGTCCCGGCCAACATAGACAAACAGCGTTTCTTCATCCGACCCCAGTAGCGCTGCCGCCCCTGTTTACCCCGATCTGCGAGGGGCCGGCATCCGACGATCTATCAACCGCTACGAGCAACACGCACGCGCGGACTCCGGGTCTCAATACCCTCTCGCGTTCCAGCCCCCCACGCTCACAAACTCCGTGTCCCACCACATACGCCGTCGCATCTCTGACACGCATTGACTCGCACGACCTCTCCAAAATGCCCATATAGCTGCGACTTCCGCTGGCACCCCTCTTGCTCACTCTCTCCACGTTGCCATCGCCGAACCCAGAGGACGGCGCCCATGCACACGCGAATCGAAGCTCTACCCAGCCATCAACCAGCGCTACCGCCAATGAAAGCGCTCCTGCGCCACGGGCCAACGGTCCTCCTATCGCTAGCCGCAAATGCGCTGGTCATCGTCGCCGCGAGCGGCTTTCTCTACCTATCCTCTCCAGCGCGACTAACCGCCCGCGTCTCCGGAAACGAGGGCACCCTCGCGGCAGCAGCTAACGCGAACACTACAAGCTCCCGTACGAAGCCGCGAAGCCAGCCAGCACTCTGGTCCGACCGCTACGCCGACGGGACCCCCGATTTCCTCCGCCTCGACGCAGCCGCCGACCGCGAATCCTTCCGCCGCTGGTTCGCGCTGATCGCGGAATATCAAGCTTTCCGCCAACCCGCCGAAGTGCCAGCCGAAATCAACGACTGCGCCGCGCTTCTCCGCTATTCCTATCGCAACGCGCTCCGCACCCACGATTCCGCCTGGACGCGCGAAACCGGCATCACGCCGCTCACCGACCCCGGCGCGATCGTCCAATACCGCTACCCATTCACGCCGCTAGGAGCAGCCCTCTTCCGCGTTGCAGCAGGCCCAGCCTCAGAATCCGACGCCAGCAACGGCGCCTTCGCCGAATTCGCCGACGCCAAGACGCTGAAATCCCTGAACACGCACTTCGTTTCTCGCGACGTCCGGGACGCCCGTGCCGGCGATCTCCTCTTCTATCGCCAACTCGAGACCGACGAGCCTTACCACTCGATGATCTACGTCGGTGAAAGCTCCTGGCTCCCGGAGCCAATTTCCGATTGGCGCGGAGCGGTCGTCGTCTATCACACCGGCCCGATCGGCAAAGCGCCGGGCGAAATGCGCCGCGTCACCCTCGCCGAACTGCTCGATCACCCATCGCCGCGCTGGCGGCCCGTCGCGGGCAATTCCAATTTTCTCGGCGTTTATCGCTGGAACGTTTTGAGGGAGGGCAACTAACGTGCTCCGCCGCTTTTCATTTCTTCTCATGCTCCCATTGCTCTGCGCCGTCCCCACAGCAGGACGCCGCTCTGAAGCCTATTTCTCTCTCTCGACGAACGAAACATTCCTCCCCGGCGACAAAGTGAGCGTTCGCCTGTCATCCAGTGGAGTCAATGCGCTGGAGTTCCGCGTTTACAAGGTCAACGATCCCGCCGTCTTCTTCGAACGCCTGGCCGACCCGCACAATTTCGGGACCTCGACGCCGAAAGAACATGTCGAAGCCGCGACGCCCATCGAGCGTTTCCACGATTGGAAGCACAAAATCTGGACCAGCATCCGCAATTTCTTCCGCGAGCAATTCTCCGATGAATCGCGCGAAAAAATCCGCGAAGCGCAGGAGCGTAAAGCGAATCCGCAATCTGCAGGCGGCAAGCCCGGCGCGATTCCTCCAACGGCCGACATTTTCGCGCAGGTCCCGCTGCTCAATAGCTCGCAGCTCGTCCTTCGCTGGCGCCAGGAAGTTCCTTCGCATTTTTATTACGAGCGCGAAAGCATCCCCATCAATTCCTTGGGCAAAGGCGTGTACCTGGTGGAAGCCACGAACGGCGAACTGCGCGCTTACACCATCGTCATCGTCAGCGAACTCGGGATCATCACCAAAATGGCGCCGGGGCAAGTTCTAGCATTTGCGGCCGATCGCCGCACCGGCGCGCCAGTTTCCGGCGCCGATGTGCGCATCTGGTCGGACGCCAAGGAACAATCGAAACTTCGCACCGACGCGAATGGCCTGGCTGAATCCGCGCTCCCACAAGGCCGCTATCAGGACATTCGCATCGTCGCCGTCCATGGCGAAGACGTCGCCATCCTCACGCCCTACGCGTGGAATTTGAGCAGCAATCCAGGCGAAGACATCACCGGCTACATCTATACCGACCGGCCCATCTATCGCCCCGGCCACACCGTTCATTTCAAAGTGATTCTGCGCGCTCACAATGGCGACGCGTATCAACTTCCGTCCGGCAAACAGGTGCAAGTCGAGATACAGGATCCGACCGGCAAGAGCGTGCTGCAAACCAAGCTCCCGCTTTCGCAATTCGGCACGATTCATGGCGATCTCACTTTGGCCACGAACGCCGCACTCGGCTACTACTCGATCTTTGTAACGACAAGCGACGCCAACGCCCGCTCCGCCAATGGCGGCTTCCATGTCGAGGAATACAAGAAGCCCGAGTACGAAGTGAAAGTGACGCCGTCGCTGCCGCGCGTGCTGCAAGGCGATGAAATCACCGCCACCATCGAGGCCAAGTATTACTTCGGCGAGCCGGTCGCTGGCGCGAGTGTCAAATACGTGGTTCACACGTCTTCTTTCTGGACTCCTTACATCGATCGCGACGATGAAGGAAATTCCGGCGAGGAAGAAGAAGGCGGCGGCGACTCCGATTCCCAAGGCGACTATGACTACGATTACGATCGCCAGCAAACCTCCGAACAATCCGGCAAGCTCGACGCCGACGGCAAGCTCGCGGTTCATATCCCCACGAAGCCCGACGAACATCACAGCGACTTGCGCTATCGCATCGAAGCGCGCGTCACCGACGACGCCAATCGCGAAATCTCCGGCGTCAATTTCGTGGTCGCCACGTACGGTACGTTCGCACTGGGCGTCTCGACAGAAAGCTACATTTACAAGCCCGGCGACAAAATTGCCGCCATCGTCGTCGCGCGCGATTACGACGGCCATCCCGTGCGCACGCCGGTGCACGTCGATCTAGTCCGCAACCAATGGAATTATTCAAAAATGAACGAAATCGTGGTCGCGTCGCAAGACGGCCAGACCGCCGAAGACGGAACCGCGCGCCTCACCTTCATCACCTCTGAATCAGGCAGCTTCACCCTCAGAGCCACGGCCAACACTCCCGAAAATCGCGAAGTCAATCGAAGCGCGTGGCTTTGGATTCCCGGCAACGATTTCGACGAAGGCTGGTGGGGCGAAGGCCGCCGCCAGATTCGCCTGATCGCCGACAAAAAATCCTACAAAGTGGGCGACACCGCGCACGTCCTGATCATGACCGGCGTCGCCGACGCGCATGTTCTGGTCACCACCGAAGGCCGCAGCATTCACTGGAAGAAAGTCGTCCACGCGAAATCGCAGACGATCACCGTGGATATCCCGCTGCTCAGTAACGATCAACCCAACGTCTTCGTTGCCGCCGCATTTCTAAACGACAACAAGCTCTACGAATCCGCGCGCAATCTGAAAGTGCCTGCAAGTCAAACCAGGCTGCACATCGAAATCGAGCGCACCAAAGATCAATTCCAGCCGGGCCAGAAAGCGGGCTACACGATCATCGCCCGCGACGCCAACAACAAGCCTGTCGCAGGCGAATTCTCGCTGGGCATAGTGGATGAAGCGATTTACGCCATCGCTCCCGAAGCTTCGGGCGACATCCACGATTTCTTCTACGCCAACGTCTACGACCGCGTCTCCACCGAAGCTTCGCTCAGCTATTATTTCAACGGCGAGGCCGGCAAGAAGCAGATGTTCCTGGCCTACCAATCCAAAAATCGCACCGCTCTCGCGCAACTCAAGCCGTCCGAAGCCCTCGTCGAGCCGAAAGTCCGCAAAGATTTTCCCGATACAGCTCTGTGGCTCGCCGACGTGCGCACCGACGCCAACGGCCGCGCCCACGCCGACCTGAATTTCCCCGATTCGCTTACCACGTGGCGCGCCACGGTTCGCGGCGTCACCGCGGACACCAAAGTCGGCAGCGCCGTCGATCGCGTGATCGTGCGCAAAAATCTGATGGTCCGCCTGGCTGTGCCGCGCTTCTTCCGCCAGGGCGATGAAGTAGTCGTCTCGACGATCGTTCACAATTATCTCGCCACCTCGAAGACCGTCCACGTCTCGCTCGCCCTTAAAGGCCTCGATATTCTCGATGGCCAGACGCGCGAAATCGAAGTTCCCAGCCGCGGCGAAGCCAAACTCGACTGGCGCGTGCGCGCGCAATCCGTTTCCGAAGCCGATCTGCTAGCGAAAGCGCTGACCAACGAAGAATCCGACGCGCTCGAACTCACGCTTCCAGTGATTCCTTTCGGCGTGAAACTCAACGACGCAAAATCCGGCAGCATTCTCGCCGCTGACGCCACGAACGATGTCGCCATCACTCTTGCCGGCAATCCCGATCAATCCGCGCCCTCTCTCGATGTCACGCTGAGCTCGTCGGTCGCCGGCAGTCTCTTCAATGCGCTCGACTATCTCACCAGTTATCCCTACGGCTGCATTGAGCAAACCATGTCCAGCTTCCTTCCCGACGTCGTCGTCGCAAAAGCCATGAAGGATCTCCACCTCCAATCCACGGTGGACACGCCCGAACTCGAAAAGAAAATTGCCGCGGGCATCGAGCGCCTCAAGGGCTTCCAGCACGAAGATGGCGGCTGGGGCTGGTGGAAAGATGACGATTCCCGCGTGTTCATGACCGCGTATGTCGTAAGCGGGTTCGGACAGGCGCACGCCGCGGGATACGACGTCGATCCCGACGTGCTCGCCCACGCCGAGCAATATCTGCTCACCTCGCTCGATCGCTCGCCGAACATGGAGCCGAATTTGCAGGCCTATGTGATCTACGCGCTCGCGCTCAACAATGTCTTCAAGGGCAAGCTGACGCAAGCCACTTGGGAAAAGCGCGATGCGATGAACACGCAAGGCCTCGCGATGCTCGGCCTCGCGCTGCAAATCAATGGCGAAACTCGTCGCGCCAAAGAAATCGCCGACAAAGTCGCGTCGCAAGTCACCGAAAGCGAACTCGAAGCTTACTGGCCTTCGCGCTACGACTATTTGATGGGCTTCGAATTCGACGACAACGCGGAAACCACGGCGTACGCAGTTCAATTGCTGAGCCGCGTTAAGCCCGATAGCGCGCTGCTACCGAAAGCGGTGTTCTGGCTGGTCAATCACCGCGATGGCGGATATTTCTGGGTGAGCACGAAGGAAACCGCGATGGTGATTTTCGGTCTCACCGACTACGTCAAAGCCAGCCACGAACTCGACGCTAATTTCAAAGCCGAGCTCACCATCAACGGCAAGTTCGCTCTCGCGCATCAATTCACGTCCGCCGATTCTTTCAGCGTCACGCAGCCGAACATTCATCTCGACGCGGCGCAATTGCACCCCGGCGCCAACACGATTCACATCCACAAATCCGGCACCGGCCGCCTCTATTGGTCCGCCAGCGGCCGCTACTACTCGAACGAGAAGCGCGTGATCCAGCAGAACAGGCTCTCGCTCAATATCACGCGCGATTACTATCGCCTCTCGCCCGAACAACTGAAGGATCGCATCGTGTATCGCCTCGATCCGCTCGTGGGCGAACTGCACGTTGGCGATGTCGTCGCCGTTCGCGTCACGGTGGCAGGCGGCGATTGGCACTATTTGCTGATCGAAGATCCGATTCCCGCGGGCGCGGAATCCATTTCGCGCGACGATCTCTATGAATTCGCCAGCAAGCCCGCCTGGTGGGAGCGCTGGTACGTCAGCCGCGAACTTCACGACGACCGCGCGGCGTTCTTCCAGACCGATTTCTACGGCCGTCATCATGAGTACGTATATCTCTTGAAAATTGTGAATCCCGGAAAATTCAATGTGAGCCCCGCGATGGTCCAGCCCATGTACCAGCCGTCGATCCAGGCGACCACCGACGCGGCAATCATCGAGGTGAAATAATGTCGCGCTTCGAAATTCTTCACGATGCCGGTTCCAGCCTGCTTCACAGCAAGCGCGTGTGGCTCATTCAATTCATAGCCAATCCGCTGCTCTTTGCGCTGTTCGTCGGCTGGCTGCTGCTGCCCGTGGCGACCGAATTCCATCTGCTGCTGAACGGCCTGGTGATCGTCGTCTTCGCCGCGGCCGCGCTGGTTCTCCACGCCGGCACGCTCAATTTCTATTCTGAGCAGAATCGCGGCGCGCAAGCTCGAGTGCGCGAGGCGTTTCGCCGCACGGTGCGAAATATTTTCGCGGTTGCAGCGTGCGCCGGGCTGATTGTTGTGCTCTGGGCGCTGCTCGATTCCACCGAGCCACTGCAGCTCACGCTGCCGTTTTACGTTCGCTCGCTGCTGCCGGAATTCATTCGCCGGCATCTCGAGCCATCGTGGTTTCAAATCGCGCTGGAAGGAATTGTGTTCGCGATCCGCTGGGTGCTGATTCCGGGATTGGTGCTACCGCTGCTCGTCGAAGCTGCGAACTCCGGTTTTCGTGCATTCGGCAAGCCGGGCGGCGCGGCGATAAAAAATTCTGCGAAGCGCGTCACCTACTGGCTGGTGCTGCTTCTCGCCGCGGCGGCAGGATTCATCGCGCCGGCGTCGCTCATGGAATGGTCGCCCGAGTTCAAGAATCCCACGCTACATCTCGAAGCCATCAGCTTGGCCGCGCGTCTCTCGGCGTCTTACATTCTCGCCGTCGCGTCGTGGCTGCTGGTCTGCTCAATCGTGGGACGCTTGAGCCGCCCGGTCGCCGTCACCGCCAGTGATGCTGCGGGGAATCCCGCGGCTTAGCCACCCAAGAACCGTTTCCTTGCCATGCTCTCGCACGAGAGAAGCAATACGAGCTCGCGCCGCTGTGTAGGCTTTCTCGACTTCGTCGCGCTTCTGCGACTTTTCCAATATCGTTTCCATTTGCTCGATCGTCATCGAGATATCCGCGGCGTCATGCGGTGCTCCACTCATCGAGGGGCTCGATAGATAGAGCACCAGCCCTTCGCGGAACCAGACCGGCGTCCCCGCCCGCGCTTTCTCTTCCACCAGCAGATGCAGCAGTTCATGCCGCAGCGTGGATTCGAGAACGCCTTTGCTTTTCAGCGTCGCCAGCGGCTGCAGACGGATGACGTGTCCGCGCGTGCTCGCTGCTACCCATCCCGGCTGTCCCGTCTGATCCCGATACGCGTCCATTGTCGCAAAGATTTTCAACTGCACGCGAAAGGGAACATCCGAGCCGACGTTTTTCTCTTCTTCGGCCAAAAGCTTCTCGGCTACTGGCAAGACAGACTCGTCCTGCTCCGGCGCTGTAGTTTCCAGCTCAAAATGTTCGCTCGAGCGTTTCTGCCACTGCGCCGCGGCGCCCTGCTTCGCCAGCTGCGTCCCCGGATAGTAGAAATCCAAAATCTCGCGATAATCCTTGCCCTCGACGGCCATTTCTTCCGCGCCGGTCTGGCACATTCCTACTCCATGCCCTGCGCCGCGTCCAAAAAAGACCGCGCGATCGCCTTCGGTGCGCACTTCGAAGAGATCGCTGCGAATTTTGTTCCATCCAAGCGATCGCGAAACCGCATAGCGGAATGTCGACGCGGAAATCAGAAAATCATCCGCCGCGCCGCCCGCGAGCCGCAGTTTCTGCGCCCGGCCGCTCGCCGAGCGCCCCGCAATCTCGATCTCCGTCCAGCCTTTCGGCGGCGCAAGCGCCGCCGCGCGCAACGCCGCATCCACATCCGCCAACGCGATCACGCTTTCCCACTTCAAATCGCCGGATACGACACAATAGGGATCGGAGTGACCGCGCAGATACGTCGCAAAAATGTCCGGCCAAATTTCGTTCGACGCTGCCACCATCCCACCGCAATTTTGGTGGTAATAGGTACGCGCCGGTGCGCCATCGAATTCCAGAATCTCGCCGGACGTCGCCTCCACCGCCGCGCGCGCTCGCGGATTCCTCGAATTCCAGCGCACCACCTGGCAATGCGTCGTATCGCAGAAATCGAATCCATCTTTTTCATGCGCCCCGCGGAATCGGTCAGCATAAGTGCGCACCGCGACGGCCATGGCCTTCAGCGCTTCATCCTTCCACGAATCGCTCGCCTCGGCTGCCAACACTTCTGCGACGTATTCTTCCTGCGGCACGGTGACCGAGAAGCTCAGATGGTCTTCGCGCACCTCAACGCGCAAAGGAAAATGCAGATCGATTGCTGGAAGTTCGCCCGCTTCGATGCGGTAATTCCCGGTGACACGCAGTTCACGGGCGCCGTCGGCTCCGACAATCATCAATCGCTCGCCCGACGCTCGCACGGAAACACTTGCACCGGATTTTTCCTTGCACGCAGGGCAACTGCGCCAGTGCAATTCGCCGCTGACAGCTCGAATCGTGGCCGCTGCCGGCGGATGCAGGGTGAAGAGACCGACGCGCACATCTTGCGCGCTAGTTGTGCTGGGCACCAGCCCGAGCGCAAACAGCAGAACGATCCCGACGGCGCGCGCGATTTTCAAGGCGATCTCGGATGCTTCGCAAACGCGGCAAGCACCGGCTGCGCCATCGCCGCTGCATCTCCTCCGTGCCCGCGCTCGACGTAAACCATGACGGCAATCTCCGGCTTCTCCGCCGGCGCATAGCCCACAAAAAATCCATGCGACTGCGGCCGCCCGGGCGCTTCCGACGTTCCGGTCTTGCCCGCGATTTTCATCCCATCCACGTGCGCTGCATGTCCCATTCCAAATTCCACGGAGCCCTCAAGCCCGGCCAGCACCGGCGCATCGGCATCCGCCATGCCGCCGCGGCGCACACGCAAAGCCAGCTTGCGATACGCCTCGAGCAGCTCGAGCGGCGTGACCTCCACGCCGCGATGCCCCAGCGCCTCCAGCTCCATGTCCTCGCGTGTGCCCGTCCGCTCGATTCGCCCCGTCGCTTCGCCTTCTGCCAGCCCTGACGCCGAATCGAATCCCAATCGGCGATAGAGCTGCACGACTTCATCCGTATCGAAGCGCACCGCCGCCTGCGCCACGTACGAGTTGCACGAATACGCGATCGCCTCCATCGCATCGAGCTGCGTCACGTCTTCCGGATGCGTGCAATCCATGCGCACCGTGCCGATCCACAGCGGCCGATGGCACAAAAGCTTCTTCTGCGGATCGAGCCGTCCCGATTCCAGCAGCGTGATCAGCACGAACGGCTTCACTGTCGAGCCCGGCGATTCCAGCCGGTGCGCCGCCACGTCCATTCCGCGCGCGGCCAAAATCTTTCCTGACTCGACGTCCGCCACCACGATCGCAGTGGGCGCTGGAGATTCATGCTCGATCGCCTGCTGCAGCTCCGCCGCCAGCGCGCGATCGATCGGCAATCCGTCGGCAAATCGCGCCCCAGAATGTTGTCCACCGGCGTTTACGGCGAGCACGGCGACCAGCGCTGCCGCACACGTAAATGTTTTCATCCATACTGTGCGATTCATCTCTTTTTCTCGTTAGATTCTCGCCCCAACAATTGCCAGTATTGCGGAGCACAGCCAATGCGTGAAGCAACTTCGTCGCCAGAATTTCTATGGTAGCGCCGGCGCTGCTTGAGTCTAGTGGACGGTGATGGTGACTTGCGCGGTGGTGCGGCCGAAGGCGTTTGTGGCGTAGAGCGTGTAGGTCGTCGTCGTTGCCGGCGTCACAGTGACGCTCGTGCCGCGCACTGCGCCTGCGTCCGGTGAAACGACCAGATACGACGCGGACGAGGTGTTCCAATTCAGCGTGACTGGCGTTCCGGCGGAGACGCTTGTCGAACTGGCGGTGAAGCTGCTGATCGCCGGCGCGGAGCCTTGCGGCACATTCGAGGCGGTGTAAATCGTGTCCATCTTTACGACGTCGAAATCCGAGGTCGAGACGCCGTTGAGCAAATGTAAGTCGTCGTTGCTCCAGCGATCGTCGGGCGCGCCGCTGATGTACATCGAGCTGCCGTTGTCGGCCATGATCATGCCGTACTTTTTCAGCGCTGTAAGAATCACCTGATTCGACGCGGAGAATCCGGAAATATCGAAGTTCGCTTTCAGGCGCAGCCGCATGCCCATCGGCGGCGCATTCGCATTCGAAGTATTCGACGCCCAGTGTGTGGCCGGGAGCACGAAGGCCGCCTGGCTTTGCGAAAACGTCACGCGAATGGCGTGCTTGATTTCGCCCGCCGCGACTTCGTCGTAGCGAACGAGGCCCGCGAAAATCGAAAGGCCCGCGGCGTCCGCGGAAGTCCACGTGTAGGGCCGCTGATTGTAGTTCAGCAAGTCCCAAACGGCTGCGGAGTCCGCGTTCCAGCTTCCGTCGCTGTTGGGATAGGAGCTGTAGAGTTCGTAGAGCCAGCAATTCGAGTTGTCGAGCACCAGCACGTGGCGATCGCCGCTGCCGGGATTCGGATAGCCTTCGATCGGCGCGTCGGACGGCACCGGCATCGGGCCCGGATCGCTTTCGTCTCCGTATGCCGTGAAGTCGATCGGCACGAGCGGCTGGCCGCTGCCCACGACAACGTACGGAATGCCGATGGTGCTGCCTTGATATTGGCCGGCGCCGAAGTCGGGATGCATCGTGATGCCTGGGCCGATGAAATTAATGATGGCCGCGGAATTTGGATCCACCTGCGCGCCGGAAATGTCCGTGTTCCATGCGTTGTCGGCCGGGAAGGGAAGGAAACCATTTAGGCTGCCGCCCTGGCCGAGGCTCATGCCGCTGCAAGCGCTCGGATTGGTCGTCCCGTTGACCAGCAAATTCACGGAGCCGGAGCTGGCGCTGCCGGGATCGGGATTCGTGACGCTGACGGCGAAAGTTCCGGGCGAAGCTGCATTGCCCGTGGCGGTCAATTGCGTTGACGAGACAAAGGATGTGGTGAGCGCTGCGCCCGCGAGCATTGCTTGCGCGCCGGAGACGAAATTGCTGCCGGTGACGGTGAGCGAGAATGCGCCGGTGTTGATCGACGAGGGCTGCACGCCGCTGATCGCGGGAATCGGATTGAGCACATCGACGGTGACGGTTGCGCTGAGCGAGGAATCGCTGGTGCTCACGGCTTTGATCGTCACCGAATTCGGATTCGGAAGCGTCGCCGGAGCGAAATAAAGACCCGACGCGTTGATCGTGCCGGTCGTGGCGTCGCCGCCGACCATGTCGTTGACCGACCAGGTGACGTCATTAGTCGCCGCACCGGTCACAGTCGCAGAGAACGGTTGCGTGGCGCCGATGCGCACATTCGCGCCCGACGGAGAAATCGCCACGCCAGGATTCGAGCCGCCACCGGAACCGCCGCCGGAACCGGTCTTGCCGCTGCTGGCTGTGCCGCAGCCAGCGCTGAAGATTATCGACAGGGATGCGCAGAGAACGAGGAGCGCTCGCGTCACGTTCGGCGAGTTCTTGGCTTGGCGGATTTTGTATTTGCTCTTCATTGATTGCTCTACGGGGCCGCCGAGGGCTGGGTGGCGGGGACAGGAAATTATGAGCGATGCAATAGTCGGCTTCTACTGGCCGGACGGCCAAGTTGGGTACAGTGGCAGGGCAGACCAGACTGCGCGACTAGGGCACCCAGTCGGCGATGAAGACGTTGATTTCATGCGGGGCTTTGGCGTTGCGGTTGGAAATGAAGACCAGCTTTTTGCCGTTGGGAGAGAATTGCGGAAAGGCGCTGAAGCCGCCGGCGAAAGTTACCGGCTCGATTTTCTTGCCGTCGCGATCGGTGGCGTAAAGTTCGAACTGGCTCGTGCTGGGGTGTTCGTAATTCGAGGAGAAGATGATGCGGCGGCTGTCGGGGAAAAATGCCGGGGCGAAACTTGCGCCGCCGACGTTCGTGATCTGATGCTGCTGCGAACCATCGTTGCGCATCAGCCACAAATCCATTTCATTCGGCTCGACCAGATCCTGCGCGAGAAGCGACTTGTAGCGCGCGATTTCCTGCTCGCCCGTGGGATGATGCGCGCGATAGACGATCCATCTTCCGTCGGGCGAAAAGAATGGGCCGCCATCGTAGCCGAGAGTGTTGGTCAGGCGGCGAACATCTGTGCCATCCGAATTCATGGTGTAGATGTCGAGATCGCCGTCGCGCGATGAAGTGAAGACGATCTTCTTTCCGTCCGCCGAGAGTGTGCCTTCGGCGTTGTAGCCGGGCGGCTCGGTGAGCGGCTTCTCGATCTTGCCGTCATCGCTCGCGTAATACATCTGATACGCCGAATAAACAGCCCAGACGTAGCCATGCGAATAATCGGGCCGCGGGGGGCAATCGTCTCCGGCGCGATGCGTCGAGGAATAGAGCACGTGCTTGCCGCCGGGATAAAAATAGCCGCAGGTGGTGCGGCCTTTGCCGGTCGAGAGCAGGTGAACATTCGAGCCGTCGATGTTCATAGTGAAAATCTGATCGCATTTGTAAGGCTCGCGCGTGGACATGAAGATGAGGCGCTGGCCGTCGTAGCTGAAATAAGCTTCGGCATTCTGGCCGTCGAAGGTGAGCTGCTTGACGTGGTGCAGATGAATCTCGCGCGGATCGCGCAGCGGATCATCGGGCGTGCCTTGCACGACGGGGCCGACGCCGCCGAGGCCGGAAGTGGCGGTCTTCTGCTGCGGCTCTTGCGCGAGATTGCTGCGCGACGCCAAGGAAAGTAACGCGATCAGCGCGATGGCGGCGAGCACTCTGGCCAGCAGCTCTGGGCAAAGCTTAAACATGCGAATCATTCTCTAAAAATACCCCGTCACGTTAGATTGGGAAAGGGTCGCGTCGTTTGTTTTGTACACGCTGCGTGGGAGGGGAGGAGGAAGGACGGTGCGGACCGTCCTTCCGTGAAATTATTTCTTGGTGGCTTTGCTTTCGAAGACCGTGCTCCACGCGCCGCCTTCGGGCTGCATCTCTAACTTGGACGTATACGACGTGGGAGACACCTGCTTGACAACGTAGCGACTCTTAAACATCTTGCCGCCCATGCTCGCCTCGCTGGTCCATGTCCACGTGTCGCCGTCGAGCGTACCCGTGGCCGTGATGGTCTCGCCGTTCGAAGCAAATTCGTTATACGTATAAACTTTTTTCTCGGTGTCGTAGCCCCAAATCGCCATACTCTTTTCGGTGCCCATGGAGCTGGTTTCTTCCGAATGGCCGATCAGGAAAAAGCCGCCTTCCATCCATTCGATGTGGGTGGTGTTGGTGAACTTGGTTGCCGTGGCAGCGAACATCCCGGGCTTTATTTCTCCCTCGTCGGTCCACGTACCGACAAAAATTTCGAGTTTTTTCACTTCCGGCCCGGGCTTCGGCGCGGCGGGAGGATTTTGTGCGGATGCGACGACCGGCAATGCGAGAATCAGGAGCAGCAATGTTGCGAATGTGCGGTGCATGAGCAAGCACTCCTTTTAGCTGGGCTTTCAGAATTTTCGTACGGTGCAACGGTCCAGGTTGAAATACTAGGCCGCGTCGTTCTACCAAGTCAACTCGGAATCCAGCGCGAAATGAAGACGCTTGAGTACGGCTCAGTGGCACGGTGCTGAGCCTTGATCGCGGAAAGTGCCGCCTGCGATGGGAATGAATTCCCAGTCGTAGCTTTTGGCGTGGAGCGTCAGCTTGAGGATTCCGAATGTGCCGGTACTGTGGGCTTCGCTGGTGGATTCGATCTTGGCGAACTCGCGCGTGTTCTTGCCGCCGGTGCCGACGACGAATTCGCGAATGCCGCGGGCAGGCTCGCGCAGGCCATCGGGATTTTGCGGCGCGAAGCGTTCGTAATCATGGTCGTGGCCGTTGACGACGACGTCGGCGTTGGCATCGTACAGGGCCTGCCACAGCGGTTTTATTTCCGGGTCGTTGCCGTGCTTGGCTCCGGAGCTGAAGAGCGGCTTGTGCCAGTAGGCGAGCGTGCAGACGGCGGGATGCGCTGCGAGATCGGCGCGCAACCACTTCTCCTGCGGAGAACCGCTGCCGCAGCCTCCCAGCTCGTCGCATTCGCTGTTTAGCACGATGATGTGCCAGGCGCCGAGATCGTAGCTGTAATAACCTTTCTTCGGATCGCCCGCGACCGCGCCGAAATAATCGAAATAGGGAGCGGCGCCGGCCGAGTGGAACTCGTGATTGCCGGGAGCAGGGCGCGTGCGGGTTTTCAGGCGGCCCCAAGTTTTGTCGTAGCAATTGGCGAATTGTTCTGCGGCGCCGCTGGGATAGGCGAGATCGCCGACGGCCATGATCGTGCCGGCAATTTTTTCGAGGAGTTTTGCGGTGGCTTCCGCGCCGGAGAGATCGGCGCAGTCGGCGATGTCACCGGCGCCGGCCAGAATGGCGTCAGTTGAAACCGCGGGGGATTTCGTAGGCGTGGACCCGGAGTTTTGAGCGGCAGCGATCGAGGCCCCGGCGAGAAAGAGGACCACTGTTCTCACAGCTACACGTTTGTTCAAGAGCGATCCTCTGAGACGATGTGAGAACTCGGCCATTTCGCCCTCAGCGGCTAGAGCCGCGGCGATTTCACAGCACCTGCGGCGCGGTCGACTCCACGCCCTCGCAAGATTTACCGGTTCTCACAAGTCTCATTTCTCGAATGATGGATTCCAGCGCAGGCCGACCTCGTAGGTCGGCTTGTAGAATTCCCGCTGGGCGACATATTGCTGGCTGCCGTTGTAGAAGCCGAAGACCGAGTTCGTCAGGTTCAATCCCGAAAAGATGAACTGCAAGCCCGGTGCGACGCGAATGGCCGCCTGCGCGTCCACCTGAAAGTGCGTATAGAGATATTGATCTCCGGCAGGGCCGTGCGGGCCGAAGTCCGGACTTCCGCCGCTCTGATATTGATAGGCGAAAATGCTCGGGCCGTTGTACGAGAGCCCGGCGCGGATCGAAACGCGGCCACGGTCGTACGTGGGGCTCACATTCCAAAGATTGGGCGCCTGGCGCTGAAGCGCGGGCGTATCGGGACGGCCGGGCAGATTATAGGCACGCGAATCGGTCCAAGTGTAATTCGCGGAGATACCGAAGCCACTGAGGAATCCGGGAAGGAAAGTCATGCGCTGCAAGTAGGCGATCTCGAACCCCCAGAGATGTCCGTTCGAGCCGTTCCTTAGCTGAAAGACCTGATCGCCTGCGAATTCGCCGGTCGTGGGTAGCGAAACAAATTCATAGATCGGATCGCTGAGCTGCTTGAAAAAGAATCCGCCGGTAATTTTTCCGAAAGGCAGGAGGTAGTGCTCGAAGAGCACATCGTAGTTGTTGGCGTATTCGGGCTTGAGATCGGGATTGCCGATGTTGATGGCCGGAGGATTCTGCGAAAAATCCTGCTGTACGAAGGGAACGAGATCGAAAGGATCGGGTCTGGCGATGCCGCGGCCGTAAACCGCGCGAATGTCGGTGTTCTTGCCGATGGCGTATTGAATCGAGACGCTCGGGAGCACGCTCAGGTAGGACGCATCTGAAGTATTGGGCGCGGTGGAGACCCAATCGCCATTGACATCGTTGGTGACCACATTGCCGTTGATATCGAGCTGGGTGCCCTCGAAGCGCACGCCGAACTGAATCCGAAAGCGGCTGAATTGAAACGTATTCATGACGTAGCCGGCGGAGACACGCTCGATGAGTCCGAAATTGTTCGGGTCGGTATTGAGATGGCTGTCGCTTACGTCGAGGGTGAAATCTCCGGGATTGGTGTTGAAGAAGGAAACGATCTGGTTGTAGTTCGTGACCGGGCCGTAGCGGTAGCTGTTGTTGTAGTAGTTCGGATTGGTGAAGCTGTCGAGGAACTGGCTCATGGCAATCGCGGGTGCAGTATCGCTCGGCACATAGTCGTCTTCGGTGGCATTCTGGAATTTGTGGCCGTTGCGAACCTTGCCTCCGACTTCCAGGATTCCCGTGGTTGAGCCGATGTGGTAGGTCTTGCCGTAGGAAGCGCCCGCCTGAAGATTCAATTGAGCGGTGAGCCCCTGCGACGTGACTGCCAGAGCGGTGAGCTCGTATTGCGTTGGGTCGTAGACGGGAGAGCCGGCGGCGGTGCAATTGGGACTGAACTGCGGGCGAAATTTGTCGGTGGTCGCGGCGGGATCGAAAACGCAGTTGGTCAGATTGGACAACGGAGTGCCCGGGATGGGATCAAAGGTAGCCTTCGGATCGCCGGCCGCATACAACTGGCGGGAGCGCGAGGCCGCGACCTCCCAACTAAACCAGGAGGAAGAGAAGAGATGCTTGCCGCCGAGGGTCAAGCTGGCGATGCCAAAATCGGGACGGCGGCTGGAAGTTCCGAACTCAGGTACATCGCCGCTATTCAGCGTGTAAACCCACTTGTCGCCGTAGTCCTTGAAGTCGGAATAGAGCCCGCGAAGATAGAGGCCTGAGCCTTCGCCAAGTTTATAGTCCGAGCTGCCGGCGAAGCCATAGCGCGTCCGATCGTGACGATACTCGCGGAGGTCGATGCTGTCATAAGTGGGCGCGGCGAAACCCGAATCGATGCCGGGCTCGATGTCGTCAATTCCGCGGCCGTTGAAGTCGTAGGAGCCGCCGAAGAGCACGCCGAAGCGCTTGTCCGCACCGAAGCGCTTGCCGATGGTGCCGTCGAATTGATCCATGTAACGCCCGCCGATGATCGGAGTGTAGCCGCCGAGCCCGTTGAGGCTGATGGTGGGTTGGTCGCCGGCGGTCTTGGTGACCAGATTCACGGAGCCGCCGATGCCATCGCCATCCATGTTGGCGGAGAGGGTTTTGTTGATTTCGATGGACTCGACCAGATCGGCGGGAATCGAATCGAGCTTGACCTGGCGAACGTCGGCTTCGGGAGAGGGGACGTTGATGCCGTCGAGGGTGACATTGTTGAGGCGCGGCTCAGTGCCGCGAATCTGTATGTATTTGCCCTCGCCCTCGTCGCGTTCGAGAGAAACGCCCGGGAGGCGGCCGACGGCGTCGGCGATGTTGGCGTTGGGGAGACTGGTGATGACGTCGGAAGTGATGACTTGCGAGATTGTGTCCGAGGTGCGCTCGCGATTCACGGCCTCGGCATCGCCGCGAGCGGCATCGGCGGTGACGATGATCTGCTCGTTCTTGGAGGCGACTTTCAGGCTGGCATCGACGCGCGCAGTTTGGCCGGCGGCTACGGTTACGGTGGAGGTGAATGGTTCGAAGCCGACGTAAGAGACGACGACGGTATACGCGCCTGGAACAATATTCTGGATGATGAACTCTCCGCGATCATCCGTCGCGGCGGAGAAGTCCGCAGGTTGCAGCACTACTTTCGCGCCTTTTAGCGGAGCGCCGGTGGAGTCAACGGCGCGGCCGGTGATGGCGCCTTTGCCGGTCTGGCCGTAAGCGGCGGGGCTCGCGATGATGACGGCGGCGGCGAGAAGTAGGGCGAGCGTGCCTGCCCGTGATTTCGTCCGCGAAGTGGCAAGACTCATCGCAAGTTCTCCTTTGTCTTGGGTTGGCCAGTTGAGCGAGCGCGTGCGTATACCCGGCTAGACACCTTGTTGCGCTGGACTATTGCGGCTATTTAGCGTGGAAAGCGAGAACAGGCGATGAAGAAACGATGAACAGTCAATGAATTGAATCGAGATTGCGCATGGAAACGATTCCGCGCGGGGCAGAGCTCAAACGGGGGATTGGGAATGATGGTACGAGGTTACGGCGCCATGCCTTCGTCCATCCATTGTTTGAAGAGCGCGACGCGATCTGCGGGCCATTTCCCGTCGCAGGGCATCGAGCCGTCGGCGAGAGTGCCGTAGATGGCTTGTGCGCTTTTTTTCACGTCGGCGTAGGACGAAAGATCGAGGCCGTAGTCCTTCATTGCGGAGACGTCGGGATCGTCACGAAATAGCGGCCGAATATTTTTCGCATAGCTGAGAGCCATGAAAGCCTCCACGATTATTTTGTGATCCCACTGGGCAGATCCTCGAGAATCGCTGCTTGTTGAAGTCGATTTGCGATCGAATTCATAGCGGCGTTATCGCAGATTTTGGCGGCGGAAGTCTAGCCCGCTGCAGTTACTTTTTCTTGCCCGCGGCGCTTTCTGATTTTCGAAAGGCTTCCTGCGCGAGTTCATAAGCTTTGGCGGAGTGTTCCATGGCTTGCCGGGAATATTCGTGGCCGGTCAGATGGTCGCCTTTACCGTGGTGCGTGGCCGCGACGCGGTGCGCGTGCGCGGCGAGATCGTGGAACTCTGCGGCTCTTTGATGAGCGTCATTGGGCATTTTCTCGTCTCCCAGCAAAAAGAAAAATTGTAGGGCCCGCCAGGATTCACACCCGGCACCAACGGATTATGAGTTCCGACGGAAGCGAAGACAAGCAATGAGTGGCTGCTTACGAGACCGTGTTCTGCGAACCCAACTCCAGGTAGTTATGCGAGGAATCCACGCGGCGTGAGAGGTAAGGATGGTGACGCGCAGTAAAGCGTTATCAAGGAGGGCGGGCGCAAAATTGGGCGCAGTCGAGAATCCGCAAGACATCGCGGAGAGATAATACTCCCAGCGATTCCTGCGCAGTATCGCTGTCGACGGGCACGCTGAGCGCCAAGCCCACCCGAGATGGCTCGCGCACCCGCCTCGTTGCGTCAGAACTTCGGGTCAGCAATCTGCTGGTACCCAATAATAAGTTCGTCGTACCAGGTATGGCCGGCCGTGCAGCTCGGGCAGTTCAGATTCGTTTGATACGGGAGAAGCCAGATCTTCCCACACTTCTCACGAATCATATTGCCGTTGCCATCGGCTTGTCCGTAAGCCGTTGGGTTGACTAAATCGTAGCCCGTCTGGCATGACGGGATGTCAGTCTGTTGTGCGTCGCATGCGGCGGACGTCGCGCCCGGATGGAAGTCGATTACGAGCTGCGACGGCTGACCTTCCTGCGCGACATACAACTGGATTGTGCTGTCGTGTTTAAATGTTCCCGGAGCCGCGCCGCTCGAGGTCTCACCGCCCGGATACCAGGTGCCAATCTGAATGTGGACCTGGAACGTCATCCACTGGTTGGCCACGTATGGGACGCACGGCGGAATGGTGGGAATATTGATTTCCGCGGTGTAGGTGCAGTTGAGGTAGCCTCCCGCTGCGTTCTGCGGCGAGAAGATTCCATTTCCGCTGCTGTCGGTTTTCCCGGTGTTTACGGTGAGAGGATCGTACTCGTCGAGCTTCACCCCGCAACTGTGGTACATGCGTGGGATTTCGAGCTGGTTTGAATTCTCGACCACTGTTTCAAGATCCGAGCACGAGTAAGCCAGGGTCGAGGAGGTGTCGCCTTCGCCGACGATGAACTGCTTCCAGCCTTCCGAGTTGGCAAAGTGCTGCAGCATGCCCTGGTCAAAGCGCTGCCGCCACTGGATCCAGATTTCATTCTTGCAAGGGCTGCCTCCGCAAGCAGTGGTGAGAGACGCCGGATCCCCATTGATCAGCGAATCGATCTGCTGAGAAAAATCATCCGAGAAATCGATATCGTATGATCCCGATGTATTCGACGCCGTAGGGCCTGCCGGCACGGTGAACAAAAGCGACCCGCCGCCAGACGCATACGTCGTGCTATCGATCGTCGGAGTTGTAAGGCCGGACATAATCAACGGCATGCCCGGTGCTGCATTCCCGGTAATCGTCGCTGCAGTATCAAAACTAATGCAACGAATCACGCCCGGCGTGGCACAGCGCGCGGCGAAGTCCGAACTGGCATTCGCCGCGTTGGAAACGGTGACGCTCACGGTGGCGGCGCTTGCAGAGTTACCGGCAGTGTCTGTAGCCGTGGCGGAAAGAGAATGCGTGCCATTGCTTGCCGTTGTCGTGTTCCACGACAAGCTGTAGGGAGAGGCTGTAACCGCTGAACTCAAACTGGCTCCGTCGAGCAAGAATTGCACGCTCGCAATTGCATTGCTTCCGGGTGTTGCGGCGGCCGAAATGGTGACCGCTCCGGAAAGCGACGCACCGCTTGCAGGCGCCGTCATGGACACCGTCGGCGGCGTAGCAGGCGCGGACGTATTGGCCGTGCCGAACGAATAGCCAGTGCCAAGGGCCGAGGTCCCGCTAGAGTCCACCGACTGCACGCCGTAGTAGTACAGCGTATTCGGAGTCAGCCCGGAGATCGTTTGGGAATGGCTGGTTGAAAGGGTTGTGTTTTCCGTCGTGGATGACCCCATGTTCGAGGTCGTGCCGTACATCACCTGCGACGTGCCCGAGGGGCTGGTGGTCCAGGTAACGGTTGCCGAATTGGAGGTGATGTTTGTCGCGGCCACATTTGAGATCGTCACGCTGCCCTGGCTGCCGGTGCCCCCGGTGCTCCCCGGGGTCCCGGTGCCGCCTGTGCTTGTGAGCCTCAAGGTATGAACGTCAATGTTCCACTCATTGATCAGGGCGTAGAGTCCCAATGTAGGGAAATATTGGAATCTGCCAAACGTTCCGTTACTGGTGTTTGCCGATCCAGACTGTGAGGAGTTAGCTGGAGCGTTTGCCGTGTAGGTCGAGGTGCTGCAACTGTCTGAGTCTGGGTCGTAACTGTAAATCACCGACCCAAAGTTCGGCCAGCCGGTAATCAGATTGGTTTCGGTATCGAACGCCAAGCCCGGATTGTTGGCATTCATCAGAGCCGAACAACCCGTTCCAGTCAGCTTCGTCACCGCATATGTGCTACCTGGCGCAATGCTGATTTTCTCCGCCGTTCCTCCGCCGAATCTCAAGAGGAGCTTTCGGCTTGGATCGATCACTATGTCTTCATACAGGGACATATTGTCTGGTGCACTCGCCAGGAAAGTGTAGGAGTTCGTAGAGTAGTTATAAGTCCATAGTCCCTGGCAAGTATCATTCACAAATACAAGCTGAGTGTTTGGATCGTAGGCGGCCTGACTGTTGTAATAGTCGTTGCATGGATGAACCCCGTTGTTCCCTAGCGTGGCGTCCATGTTTTGCCAGCCCTTTTGCGCTCCTGAGCCGACGTTCGCAAGGCTCAATGTCCAAGTGTCGTCTGCGGAGAATCCCGAAGGGCAGTAACCGCCACCGCCGAAGAAGAACAGCACATCAGCGCCGGGAATGTAAGTAAGGCCTCCATAGGTATGCGAGGAGCTGGGCGTACCGTCGGAATAGCCCGGAGTGCAAGTGGGAGTGGGGTCAGAAGGATTATCGGCACGCACGACTGCTTGCGAATTCAGATCGTAATAGTAGATCTCGTTTCCGGCGTAGTCCGTATGCCCGCCGCCCCAAAACCACAGCCGGTTCCTGGTTGTATCGGCAATCCCACCCGACCAGGCATCAACAACGCCATTGCAATTGGAAGCGAAGTTATAACCGTAGCCGCCATAATTGTTCGGGGGACAGTTGCCGCTTAACTGTTGGTTGGTAATGTCGGTCCAGCCAAGCGTCCCGGAGGAGCCCGACTGGTTGCTGACGGTTACATTTGCTGCGGTGCTGGTTGCGCTGTTGCCCGCGGTATCTTTTGCAACCACAGTCAGCGCGTGACTTCCATTCGAATAGTTAGCGGTGTTCAACGAGAAACTATAAGGGGAACTTGTGTCTGCCGAACCGACGCTACTGCCATCAACCTGGAGTTGTACGGAAGCCATGCCAGTGCTGCTCGAAGCGCTGGCGCTGACGGTGATCGTACCCGTCACAGTCGCGCCGCTTGTCGGCGAAGAGATTGAAACTGCGGGCGGAGCGTTGCTCACAGTCACACTCACGCCAGCGCTCGTCGCGGAGTTCCCGGTCGTATCCTTGGCTACCGCCGTCAGCGTGTGGCTGCCGTTGGCAACCGACGTCGTAGTCCAAGAGAAGCTGTAAGGCGAAGCCGTGTCCGCTGCTCCCACATTTGCGCCGTCGACCTGCATCTGCACGCTGGCGATTCCAGCGCTAGCGGAGGCCGTCGCATTCACCGTCATCGTCCCGCTCACGGTTGCATTACTCGCCGGCGAAGTAATCGAGACCGTCGGCGGTGTCGCGGTCGTATTGTTGACCGTGACAGTTACAACGGCGCTCGTCGCTGCGTTTCCAGATGTATCTACAGCCACCGCCGAAAGCGTGTGACTCCCATTTGCGGAGGATGCCGTGTTCCATGAATAGCTGTAGGGCGCCGAAGTGACCGGGGAACCAGCATTAGCTCCATCCAATTCAAATTGAACGCTTGCCACCGCGACGTTATCCGACGCGTTTGCACTGACCGTGACTGAGCCCGAAACTGTCGCGCCATTCCCAGGCGCAGTGATGGAAACCGTCGGCGGGGTGGTGTCTACGGTGCCGGCGCCGGTGGTAAACGTCGCGTCAGGGGTCACAATGCTGCTGCCATTTGCCGATCGCGATCTGCACTGGTAGTGATACACGACTCCCACGGAGAGATTCGTCAACGTAACCTTGTGGTTCGTGACCTTTGCGCGATAGAACGGCGAAGACGCCCCGTAAGCTGTGGTCCGGCCGTACACAACTTGGGATGTGCTGGGCAGATTTGTGCCCCATGTAATCGTCGCGCTGGTTGCGGAGACCGCGCTCGCGACGGGAGGCGTGTCCGTCAACGTCTTTGCCTGCGCGTTAGGACTTGTTAGCCCAATATATCCGGCGTTCAGGGCAGCGGCGAATAACAGGGCGATTTGCCCCCACGACATCAACCGCCGCTGTAGGTTCATTCCATTCTGTGCTCGCATTTGCTTCCCCCGGTAAATATCTGCCCAGAAGCCTGTCGCTGCTCCGTCAGGAGATTTGCGCTGACGGATGTCTACCTACTGGAACTAGGCTACGAGTGTGGATTTATGGCAGGCACTGTCCGCCGGGCCGGTTCAGGTTCAACGTTCCGTACAGGTACTTTTCTGTCCCAATGGTCACGCCGTCTCGTGGCGTTGGCCGTGGTGCTTCGATTACGGCGCGACCGGCCCAAGGCTTGGAAACGAGACGACCTAGGCTCTACTGGAAGGTTTTGGGGAGGCCGTCGAGCATCGTGCAAGGCATGACGAATCGCTTGTAAGGCCGCAAGCCCGTCTTGCAGGCCACACGACCTGCGACACACACTTATTTCGCGACTCGCCGAAAATCCAATCGTGCGCGAGCAATTAATTAGGGCGCTCGCGGGACGGGTTAGCCGTCAAATGCTCGACTTTGCAGTCACATGCGATCTCAGGTAGAGCAAGCAGCGATTCAGAGCCGCGAAGAACAAGCAGGGGCACAGAATTTCGGGAAGGCAGGGGACGAATGGGGCGGAGTGCCGCGAGCGAAAACACGCCCCGCAAAGCCAAGTCAGGAAAAAGATGGTGGGCCCGCCAGGATTCGAACCTGGGACCAACGGATTATGAGTCCATCGCTCTGACCAGCTGAGCTACGGGCCCCGTACAGCAGGATATAACATCGAGGAGGGGGATTTCACGTTTCTCGAGGGAGACGGAATGGGATGGAGTGTCGCCAGCGGTACGATTCGGCGATTTATGGTTTGCGAATGCGGGCCTTCTTTGCGCGGGGCTTCTCTGCGAGGAGTGCGGCTTGAAGTTTTTTCGGGAGTTTCGCGACGACCAGGGAGTGGGCCAGGCGTAGGAGGCGCTCGAGTTCGTGGCGCGGAAGAGCGGATTCGGATTCGAGGGCGACCCAGTGGGCGCGGGCCAGATAGGGGGCTGGGATGATGCCCGGGCGTTCGACAAGCTCGGCGAATTCTTCCGGGCTGGTCTTGAGCGAAAGCCAGACGCGCGCAGGCTCGAGGCGGGCCACCGCGAACATTTTTCCGCCGACTTTGAAAACCAAATCATCTTCCCATTGGATTTGTTCCGTGGCGTGGGGAAGAGAGAGACAGACGCGGCGGAGCCAGTCGATGTCCATGGACCGCAGAATACAGGATGAGCAGTGAGGCGTCGAGGACGGTGGAAGCCGAGTTGGTCGCGCGGTTGCGACGTGAGAGGGCCGTCTGCACGATAGCCCCACGCGGAACCACGGCGTCCGCCCAGGCGGAGGCACCCCGGGCCCCGCTTGCGCAGGAGGCGATGTACGGAGTTGGCGTTTGCTGCACTCGGGCTGGATGGAGAAGGATGCACGCGCGGAAAACTTGCTATAGTCGAACGGTTGTTCGTCTGCAGTGAAATTGCAGCGAAAGTCAGGAGCGTAGAGCGGATGGGCGCGGATCGGAAGCCGGAATTTTTTGCTGGGAAAGACATTCGCATCGGGATTATCGGGTGCGGCTACGTGGGATTGCCGCTGGCGTTGCGCTTTGCGGAGACCGGGCAGCGCGTAACGGGCTTCGACACCGATCCCGGGAAAGTGGAGAAGCTGAACGCGGGGCAGAGCTACATCCAGCATATTCCTGCGGCGAAAATTGCCGAGCACGTGAAGGGCGGGCGATTCGGGGCGACCACCGATTTCACCAAGCTGCGCGAGATGGATGCGGTGCTGATCTGCGTGCCGACGCCGCTAGATGAACGCCGCGAGCCGGATTTGAGCTATGTGGAGCAGACGGCGCTTTCGATCGCGCCGAATTTGCAGCGCGGACAATTGATTGTGCTCGAGAGCACGACCTATCCGGGTACCACGGAAGAATTGGTACTGCCCATATTGGAGCGCGGCGGACTCAGGTGCCCGATCACGCGCGCTGCGGGATCGGAAAATGTCGCAACGGATTATTATTTGGCGTTTTCGCCGGAGCGCGAGGATCCTGGAAACAAGCAATTCGGCCTGGCGCAGATTCCGAAAGTTGTGGGCGGAACGAATCCGCCAAGCGCGCGGGCGGCGGCGAATCTTTATGCGCAGATCGTGTCGAAAGTGGTGCCGGTGAGCTCGACGCGAGCGGCCGAGATGGTGAAGCTGCTCGAAAATATTTTCCGCTGCGTGAATATCGCGCTGGTGAACGAATTGAAGCTGCTCGGGCTGCGCATGGATATCGATATCTGGGAAGTGATCGACAGCGCGGCGACGAAGCCTTTCGGATTCATGCCGTTTTATCCCGGGCCGGGATTGGGCGGTCATTGCATTCCTGTAGATCCTTACTATTTGTCGTGGAAGGCGCGCGAGTTCGATTTCGCCACGCGATTTATCGAATTGGCGGGCGAGATCAATACTTCGATGCCGTATCACGTGGTCAGTTCGGTGGCGGATGCGTTGAACGAGCGGCAGAAGAGCTTGAAGGGCTCGAAGATTTTGCTGCTGGGCGTCGCCTATAAGAAGGACGTGGACGATTTGCGCGAATCGCCTTCGCTGAAGCTGCTCGAGTTGCTGACGGCGCGTGGGGCGAAGCTGGACTACAACGATCCCTATTTCCCGGCGCTGCACAAGATGCGCCATTACGATTTTTCGCAGATGCGCTCGGTGGAGCTGACTCCCGCCGCCCTGGCCTCCTACGACTGTGTGCTTATCGCCACGGACCATACGTCGTACGACTACAACGCGATTGTAGAGTCCGCGAAGCTGGTGGTGGATTCGCGGAATGCGACGCGGCGGGTGACGAAGGGCCGCGAGAAAATTGTGCTTTGCTGAGCGCGTTCGCTGTTTACTGAAACGCGTTTGCTGTACCAGATATCGCGGCATAAAAGCTCGCTTTACCCTCTATCATTAGACAATGGCTCAGCACACACAGACGGGTAGCCTTGTCGCCGAGCAGAAGAAACGGCGCAGCGCGCGCGTGCTTTTGAGCGTGCCGGTGCTGGTGAAAGGTGTGCTCGCCGACGGCAAGGAATTTCAGGAAGAGGCGCGCACGCTGGTGGTGAATGCGCATGGGGCGCTGCTGGCGCTGAATTCTCCCTTGCGCGCGGGACAGGCGCTCACGCTGACGCATAAATTGACGCGCCAGAGCCTGGAATGCCGCACCGTGTACGTGGGGAATCCGCAGGGAGGCAAGGCGCAGGTGGGAATTGAGTTTCTGAAGGCCGCGGCGGGATTCTGGCAGATTGATTTTCCGCCGGAAGATTGGGTTGTGCCGGAGACGTAGTGCTGCAGGTCTGACCTCGACGCATCGCACCAAATCCCAAAGGCCAAGAATTGTTTTTTCTTCGAATGTTCTTCGTCCGTGGTTCTACGGCTGGTCGTATAGGTGCGGCCGTAGTTTTCTGCTAGTTTTCGGTGGGAAATTGCCAATGAGCGCGCTCGCCGCACAACCAGGAAAACGCCGCAGCAGACAGCCCGATCCTCAGTTTTCAGGTCGATACACGGCAACGAGCATAAATCGCCGTAACCCGCTGAAAATAAAGCACGGAGCTCATTTTAGGTCGATACAAATTGGCACCCCCTGAGGAAGGGCTCTTAGACGTCCGCCCGCTGTTCTCCCGAGTCTGCTTCGGCGACGAGAAATCTGCCGCGATCAAATTTCGATGGCTGGAGTCTTGCGATTCCTTACTTGCCAGGCGTGATCTGCGCGAGTTCCAGGCGGAATGTGCCGAAGGGCAGCTCGGCTTCCATGGCTGCGGGGGTGCGCGCGGCATTGCGGGCGATCCAGAGAGTGAAGCGCGTTTGCTGCATTTCCGTGGCGCCGGAGTAGATGTGGATGGCGATCTTCGTGGCGCGGAAATTGCCGGCGGGGACCGCGATTTGCTCGTCGGCGGCTTCGCGATTGGCGTGAACGTCGTAGAGATTGTGGCCGTCGAAAACGGGCGTGCGCATCTCGGAGGAATGATCCCAGTCCCACGCGCGCAGGGATTCGAGCAGGGCGATGGGATCGCGTGTCCCGGGCGGAACGATTACCGAGGCGATGCCGCCGCGCGCGACTGTGCCTTGCGGCGTGAGTTCCATCATGTTCTTTTCGGTTTTGCCCATTTCGTTGAGATACATCTCGTATTGATGGCTGGCTAGATTGGCGGCGTCGGTGTAGGAATCGAATTCGTCGTCGATTTCGAAAATTCGGCGAACTGGATTTTCGGTGCTGCCCGTGGCGCGCAGGTGCCAGGAATCCCAGCCGTAGAGATTGCGTCGCTCGATGACGCTGAGGCGGATGGCGGCGGCGGTGGAAAAGGCCGCCCACGAAACGCCGTAGTCGAGAATCTCGCCGGCGGCGAAGGGAACTGGGGCGGCTTTGGGGGCTTCTTTCGCCGGCTCTTTGGATGCTTTCTTTGATTTCTGATCGGTGTCGGATGGCGGCGGTTCAGCGGCGGCCGCTGGCTTTGCAACTGCGGCCGAACCCGCGGGCTTCGCGATGGCATGGCGATGCGGCCGGGCAATCAGCAGAAGCGCAGCGAACGCGAGAGGAATCAGGATGACGAGATAGGGGAACCGGCGCGAGCTCATGGAATATGTTGGGCCGTTGCAGACCGTGCGCGAATTAGCAGCATCGAATGCGCGTTGACGGAATTGAAATCGCTTTCTTGGAGCATGTTGCCCGCTCCTTCAGGGACGGGCTATATTCGAGCGTACTCGAATTGTACGGCGCGGGCCAGAGCTTCTGGAATCCTCGCAGCACGCCGCGAAACTGGTCGCGAATCTCCGCTTCATGGATGGTGACGCCATGCGCTACCTGGTGACGGGCGGCGCCGGATTTATCGGCTCGAATATTGTGGATGAATTGCTGCGCCGGGGGCATGGCGTGGTGGTGCTCGACGATCTTTCTTCGGGCAAAGAGGAAAACCTCCGCAGCGCCGCGGGCAAGATCGAGTTTCGCCGCGGAAGCATCACTGAGCTCGCCGACGTGCAGGCGGCGGCGCGCGGCGTGGATTACGTGATTCATCTCGCGGCGCGCACTTCGGTGCCGCGCTCGGTGGTCGATCCCATCGAAACGAACCGCGTGAATATCGATGGCACCCTGAATGTTTTGGTTGCTGCGCGGGATGCCAAGGCCAAGCGCGTGGTGTTTGCGGCGTCTTCCTCGGCCTATGGCGAGACGCCGACTTTGCCGAAAGTCGAGACCATGAGTCCCGAGCCGATTTCGCCTTATGGCGTGACGAAATTTGTGGGCGAAATTTATGGGCAGGTTTTCGGACGCGTCTACGGGCTCGAGAATGTTTCGCTGCGGTATTTCAATGTCTTTGGGCCGCGGCAGGATCCGACTTCGCAATACTCAGGCGTGCTCTCGCGATTTATTTTTGCGCTGCTCGATGGGAAGCAGCCGGTGGTGTTTGGCGATGGCGAGCAGTCGCGCGATTTCACGTATGTGGATAACGTGGTTGATCTCACTTTGAAGGCCTGCGAGGCCCCTGGCGCTTCCGGAAAAGTTTTCAATGGTGGGACGGGCGCACGTATCACGCTGAATCAAGTATTGAAGTTACTTGAAAAGATTTCAGGAAAGTCAGCGAAAGCCGAGTACGATCCGCCGCGAACTGGGGACATTCTTCATTCGCAGGCCGATATCCAGCAAGCCGGGAAAATTCTCGGCTACAAGCCCAGCGTGGATTTTGAAGAAGGAATGCGGCGCACCTGGGATTGGTACAAGCAGAATTACGCGAAGAAGTGAAGTGTGTAGCGCCGCCCTTTTCGGGCGGCATTTTAAGCCGCGAAGCCAGCCACTACATGTTGAAACGAAGATGCAGCCGACACCCCACCTGATATCGATACTTATCCTCGCTCTTGTGGGCGGAGGTTTTGCATTTGCGGCGAACATGATCGCTATGACGATGGTTGATCAAATCAAGGAGAAACTCCCCGAAGGAGAGAGACTATCGCCCCTGCGTTGGAGTAGCCGAATTACCAGGCAGCATCGCGAGTTTTATCCCAACAGCAAACTGGTGATCCCGTACTATGTTTGCGCCGTTTGCATGTGTATGTGCTTCATCGCCGCGGGTTGGATCGGAATTGTAGCCGCACACTTCGGGCGGTAGCGGTCGCGAAGTGGGCCACGAAGATGCCGCCTTAAAAAGGGCGGTGTTACAAAGGCCCCCCGTTCAGAATCGGCGGTAGTTCGGTCAGGCTGTCTAGCAGCAGATCTGGGGCGCATTGCGGCAGTCGGTCGCTGCCGAGTCCATAAGTAACGCCGCAGGCCCACGTGCCTGCGTTGCGTGCGGTTTGTACATCAATCTCGGAATCGCCAATGATCATCGCTTGTTTCGGCGCTGCTTTGAAATCCCGCAGCAGCGTTTCTACGCCGATGGGATCCGGCTTTTTCTTCTCGAAGCTGTTGCCGCCATAGATGTAGCGGAAATAGCGCGAGATGCCGAGTCCCTCGATGATGGCTACGCTGAAGCGCACG